>Ga0233444_10003158_pt1 | contig 16614 bp, 13 predicted proteins | sample SI_124_October20_6_FD_182792 | JGI IMG/M metagenome (GOLD analysis project Ga0233444, IMG submission 182792) | Seawater microbial communities from Saanich Inlet, British Columbia, Canada - SI_124_October2016_10_MG | ecosystem: Environmental > Aquatic > Marine > Inlet | place: Canada: British...
TTTGGGATAATTAATTTACTAATAAATTTTTTTTTTTTAAAAAGTTTTTTTAATTTACCATTTAATAATGCGTATTGGTTTTTTTTCTGAGATAGAAAAATTTTTAATTTTGAATTAGTATAATTTCTAACATTGCCATGCCAATCTAAGTGATCATTGGTAATATTAAGCAACAAAGCGTAGTCAGGACGAATAAATTTTGAATGTTCCAATTGAAACGATGATGCTTCTATAACTACATATGATTTTTTTTTTATATTTAAATTCAATATAGGTTTACCAATATTTCCTCCTACTGAAGTTCTAAATTTATTTTTCTTAAGTATATGACCTATTAATTTACATGTTGTTGACTTTCCATTTGTTCCAGTCACCACAACACTTTTAAAATTTTTATTTGTTAAATAAAGAATATCAATATCAGTGATTATTTTTTTTTTGAATCTATTTAAATTTTTTTTTTTTAAAAGGCTTATTCCAGGGCTCAGAACTATATAATCTACTCTAATTAAGGTTTCTTCTAAGCTTTTGGCTCTTTTTTTTTTAAACAATTTTTTTCTTTTATCATCCCAAACTTTATAATTTTTAATTTTATTTTTTTCAAAAAATTTTATTACAGACCTTCCAGATAAACCTAAACCATAAACAAGGAACGATTGTTCTTTGAGCTTGAAAGTAGAGTGCATTTTTTATCGTAATTTTAGTGTTGCTAATCCAATTAGAGCTAAAATAATGGCTATAATCCAAAAACGGATAACAATAGTTGACTCCGCCCAACCTTTTTTTTCGAAGTGGTGGTGTATTGGCGCCATCCTGAATATTCTTTTGCCTGTTAGTTTAAAAGAAACTACTTGAATAATTACTGAAGCTGTTTCTAAAACAAATAATCCGCCAATAATTGCTAAAACAATTTCATGTTTAACAATTATTGCAATTGCCGCTAGTGAACCGCCTAACGAAAGAGAGCCTGTATCACCCATGAAAATTTTAGCAGGTGGAGCGTTATACCAAAGAAAGCCTAAACATGACCCAACGATGGAACCGCAAAAAATAGATAGCTCTCCAACATCTGGAATGTATTGAATTTGAAGGTAATCAGAAAATATTGTGTTTCCAACGACGTACGAAATTAAAGTAAACGATAGCGCCACTAACATTACGGGAACTGTAGCTAGTCCATCTAAACCATCAGTTAAATTTACTGCATTTGATGCACCAATAATCACAAATAAACCAAATGGAATAAAAAAAAGTCCCATGTGCCAAATTAAATTTTTAAAAAAAGGAAAATAAAGCTCATAAAGATAATTATGATTAGAAAACTTTATTAAAATAAATAATGCTAATGAGCTAATAATAAATTGTCCTAAGAATTTATATTTCGATTTGAGACCTCTTGAGTTTTTAAATCTAATTTTTAAGATGTCATCCAATAATCCTAACACACCCAAACTTAAAGAGACAAATATTAATGTCCAAACATACACATTGCTTAAGTCTGCCCATAAAACAGTGCTGAATATTATTCCAATAATAATAATTACGCCTCCCATTGTTGGTGTCCCAGTTTTTTTTATAATATGATCAATAGGCCCATCTTGTCTTATCGGGCCAGTTATCATTTTTTCAGAAAAAATTTTTATCAATGGGCCTCCTATTATAAAAACAATAATTAAAGATGTCATTACTGATAAACCAGTACGAAAAGTTAAATATTTAAAAACGTTTAAAAAAGAGTATTGATCAACTAAAGAAACTAATAAATTAAATAACATTTAAACCTCTAATCATATTTTTGCTTAAAATATTTAACCCAGTTGCATTAGAACCTTTTATCATAAGATAGTCATTATTTTTTATTATGTCACTTAAGACTAAATCTATATCATCTTTATTTTGTAAAATATTTCCTTGTTTATTTTTATTTAGATTTTTATAAGTGAAAAGAGTTTTTTCTCCTTTAATAAATACTTTATCAATATTTGATTTGTTAATAACTTTTGATAAATCTTTGTGATAATTTTCAGAATTATGACCCAATTCAAGCATGTCTCCTAGTATCAAATATTTTTTGTATTTTTCTTTTTTTATTATGTCAAAGCTATTAATTGCATTTTTTACTGAGAGTGGATTTGCATTATAACTTTCATCTATCAATTTAAATTTTTTATTATACCTTGAGATAATATGTGTTTTGCCCCTTCCCTCTGTTGGTTCATAATTTTTAAATATTTTTTTTACATCGTTTAAATTGTAGTTGAGTTCTTCTATAACCGCTAATGAAGCTAATACATTATAAATATTTATATTTTTAATCTCTAAACTTATTTTTTTATTATTCATTTTTAAAAGAATTTTTACTAATCCCTTGTCTCTGATGGTTCGTAATAAGTGAATATCTGATATTTTATTTTTACCAAAGGTTATTATTTTCAATTTTCTAGATTTTGCTTTTTTTTGTAAATAACTAAAAAATTTATCATCACGATTTAGTATAATTGTGCCATATTCTTTTATATTATCAATGATTTCAGCCTTAGCTTTTGCAATACCATAAATATTTTTAAAGTTTTCTAAATGAGCTTCTCCAATATTTGTAATAATTCCAATGTGTGGTTGAATTAATTTCGAGAGATTATTAATTTCACCCATTTTACTCATGCCTACTTCAAAAATACCATACTTATCATCAGAGTTTAAATTAGATAAGCTAATTGGAACTCCAAAGTGATTATTAAAAGATTTAGGAGAAGAGTGAGTATTTTCAAAATTTTGTAATAATTCCTTGATTAGGTCTTTTAAAGATGTTTTTCCAGCACTACCGGTGATTGCTATTATTTTGGCTGTAGAATTTTTTCTCTTCAATTTTGCAAATTGATTTAAAAATCTGATTTCATTTTTTACCCTTATAGTTTTATTCTTATATTTTTTTAGAACTTTTGATGAAACAATATATTTAGCTCCTTTTTTTAAAGCATCAGGTATGAATTTATTTCCATCATTATTCTTGCCTTTGATTGTAAGGAATAAATTATTTCTTTTTACCATTCTTGAGTCTACAGAAAGACCTTTAAAATTATCTATGTTAATATTTCCAATAATTTTTTTAAAAATTGATTTGTTTTGTAAATAATTTTTTGCATTTTTAGGTAAAACTTTTATCTTTAATTTTAAATTCTTAACGATTTGTTTGTCTGAGGTATAAAATATTTTTTTTTTGTAAATTTGCTTTTCTTCATGTCCTTTCCCAGCTATTAAAACTACTTCATTAGGCTCTGAGTTTTTAATAGCTTTTTTAATAGCTTCAGCTCTGTTTCCAATATTAAAACATTTATTAGGATCAATACTTTTTGTAATCTCATTTCTAATTTTTTTTGGATCTTCATTTCTCGGATTATCATCTGTAACATAAACTTTTTTTGAATATTTATTTGCTATCTTTGCCATCAAAGATCTTTTCTTTTTATCTCTATCCCCGCCACAGCCAAAAACTAAAGATATATCCTTACCATATTGTCGTTCTAAAGATTGTAAAACTTTTAATAAGGCATCAGGTGTATGGGCATAATCAATAAAAACTTTTATATTATTTGAAAACTGTCTTGCTAGTTCAAATCTACCATCAACATCTTTTATTTTTTTAAGTGATTTAAAAATTTTTTTTTCTTTTAAGCCACATAATTTTGCAGCTTCAATAGCCATAGCCAAATTTTTTATTTTGAATTCGCTCATTTCATTTAAAGAAGTAATTTTAATTTTTTTAATTATCTTTACAATTTCAATTAAATTTAACCCTCTATTTTTGGCTATTTTTTTTAAGACAGGATATTCGTTAATATTTTTATCTGAAATAATTCTAGAATTCTTTTTCAAAATTTTTTTAAATAATATTAATTTTGCATTTAAATAAGACGTCATATTTTTATGATAATCTAAATGATCTTGGCTAAAGTTTGTAAAAATTGCTGCCTTAAAATTAATATGGTGAAGCCTATCTTGATCTAAGCCATGACTTGAAGCCTCAATAATAACATTGTTTATTTCATTTTTTTTAAGAAATTGTAAATATTTATGAATTGAAATTGTGTCAGGAGAAGTTAAACCTGATTTTAAAGTTTTTTTTTTATACTTAATACCTAAAGTTCCTATTGAGGCTGCGGGAATATTATTTAAAGAAAGTATCTGATAAAAAAAATCTGCTACAGAAGTTTTTCCATTTGTTCCTGTAACTGCAATTATATTCTTTGGTTTAGATTTATAAAATCTTGAAGAAACCTCACTTACAAAATTTCTAATATTTTTTTTTTTTATTACTAGAATTTTATTATTTTTATAATTGGAATTACTTGAGCATACAATTGTGGATGCTCCTTTCTTAACTGCATCTTTAATAAATTTTTCCCCATTATTATTATTGCCTCTGATAGCAAAAAAAATATGCCCTTTTTTAACCTCTCTGCTATCAGTAGATAATCCCGTGATTTTAATTTTTTTTTTTTTTGAAATATTATTAATTAAATTTTTCAACAACATATTGATCTGTAAACTCATTGTTATTTATGGCTAAAATTGGTCCAATTCTATCTATTATTTTGCCCGCTACATAAACCGAGTTCCAACCAGATGTATTGTAAGGCGCTTTAGTCTTTACTCCTCTGTATTCATAAATTAATTCTTTGTTTATTTGAGGATTTTCTAACATCACGAGTAATGTGTATTTTGGTTTGATAGTAGGAAATACTGAAATAAAAGTATTAATTTTATCTTTTTCGTTTCCATAGCCTTCTGCGGTTCCAGTTTTTCCACCAACGTGATAACCGTGCCTGTCTGCAAAATGAGCAGTGCCATTTTCACTACTTACAACTTTTCTTAAAATACTGTTAATTTTTTTACTTGTTTCAGTAGAAACTAATTTTTTTGACTCTATGCTTTTTCTGTCTTTAATTAGGCTAGGTTTAATTAAATTTCCACCATTAACTATAGCAGAATATACAGAAGCTGCCTGCACAGGAGTTGTGGTGATGCCGTGGCCAAAAGATACGGTTTCTAATTTACACTTGTTCCATTTAATCTTATGAGGCACACCCACTTCCTCTATTTCTAGTTCTGGACTTTTTAATAGTTTTGCGTTTTCAATAAATTCCTTAAATTTTAACTCCCCTATTTTTTTAGCTAAAATTACAGAGCCTACATTTGAAGAACGTATTAAAATTTCCTCAACAGATAAGTTGCTTGGGTGCTCTTTCATATCAGATATTTTATGAATAGAGCATTTGAGACTTCTTGGTATATTTTTAATAATTGTTTGGGATTCTACTAAGTTATTTTCTATAGCTAAAGCAATAGTAAAGGTTTTAAAAATAGATCCTAACTCATAAACTCCTTTAGTTAATTTATTAGTAAATTTTTTGTCCCTAATAGCTAATCTTTTGTTGATATTGAAATTAGGTAAAGAAACTAAGGACAAAATATCTCCACTGTTTACATCCATAAGCAAAGCGCCACCACCTGTGGCATCAAATGTTTTAATGGCTTCATTCAGTTCTTTACTAACTATATACTGTATATTGCTATCTAAAGTTAATTTTAATGGTTTCTTTAAAATTTTTTTATCTTTTAGTTCTTTATCAAAATATTTTTCAACTCCAGAAATTCCATAATTGTCGTAATCAACTTGACCGATTATGTGACTAAATAAATTTCCATGTGTGTACATTCTTGCTTGAAATGGTTCAAATATTATGCCTTTTTCACCTAAGGACCAAAATTTTTCTTTTTCTGATTGATCAATTCTTTTCTTTAAATAAAAATATTTTTTTTTGTTTAATTTTTTTTTAATTTCATGGGTTGATAATTCCGGAAAATTTAATCTTAGTTTTATTAAAAAATTTTTTTTATCTTTAATTAATTTTGGATTTACCGCTGCATGATGTGAGTGTACATTTCTTGATATTAATACTCCATTTCTATCCACTATATCTCGTCTTATTAAAGTAAATTTTGATGGTGCAATTTCTTGATTGAAAGAAATAGTTTTACTTAAAGATAAGTGAGTAATTTTTATAGAAAAAATTAAGACTAACGAAAGAAAGAAAAAGAAAAGTAAGTATATTCTATCTTGAAAATTATTTTTTTTTTTTGAAAATTTATTTTTTTTATTAGTTTCTAAATAATCTTCAAAATAAAAACTAGTTTGATTTAAATTTTTAATTTTTTTTGATTTTTTTTTCATCGATTTTTTTAAATGCTGATATGTTTTTTTTTATGTCAGAAAAGTTGGAAAAACTTAAAAATATTTTTGAATTTTTAATTGGCAAATAATTATTTTGACCTAATGTTTTTACCTTTTTTTCTATTTGTTCAGGTGAAGTTAAAAAATGAAAGTCTAATTGCGACTCATTAATATCTTTTTCTTTTAAGCTAATTTTTTTATTCAGTTTATGTATTTTTTTTTCTATCATTCTAGTCTGATTTTTAATCATAGAAGTAATAATTAAGAGAATAAGAAAAATGATAGTTGATATAATAATCTTAAATTGAAACATTGATAGCCTCCACGTCTAAATATTTTTTAAATTTTTTTAACAACTCTTCAGGATAAACAAATTTATTTTTTGATCTAATCACATATCTAAGTTTTGCAGATCTTGATCGGTTATTTTGATAAATCTCTTTTTTTGAAGGTTTTAAAACTTTGTTTCTATACTCTTCAAAAAGGGCGGTATTGTTATACTCTCTTTCAGGAAGATATCTTGATGGCTTTGCTTTATTAGTTGAAAAATTACGAAAAAAATATTTAACTATTTTATCCTCTATTGAATGAAAACTGATAATTAAAATTTTTCCGCCAGGTTTTAATATTTTAGTTGCTTTGATAATTCCTTTAACAAGTTCTGTAATCTCTTTATTAACAAATATCCTTAGAGCTTGGAAAGTTTTTGTGCATGGATTAATTTTACTTGAATAATTTTTTTTTTTACTTTTTTCTATAATTTGAACTAAATCTTGTACTTTTATAATTTTTTTTTCACTTCTAAATTTAACTATATTTTTTGCAATTCTTGATGCGTCTTTTTCTTCACCAAGAATTTTAATAATTAATTTTAAATCTAATTCACTTAAATTATTAATAACATCTTGGACCGATATTTGATTGAGGCCCATCGACATATCTAAGTTTTTCTTTGACTTAAATGAAAATCCTCTCGCTGGATCATTCAATTGAATTGACGATAAGCCAAGGTCAAATATAATTACATCAACATCATCTTTAGAAATAGTATCTAGTTGACTAAATATTATCTGATAAAACTTAAATCTTTGAGGAAATTTTTTTTCTAGTTCTTTGCCAATTTTTTGTACTGTTTTATCTCGATCTAATCCTTTAATTATTGTATTTGGAAATTTAAGCAAGCTTCTGGAATAACCTCCCCCTCCAAAAGTACAATCTATATATGTGCCACCTTTTGAAGGTGAGGAAATTTTGATTACTTCATTCAACATCACTGGAAAATGGGAAGACTCCAGTGATGATGTACGATTGTTCATTAATCTTTTTTCTTATCATTAAAATTTTTGTTTTCTCAGAAATGCAGGAATTTCAAAATCTTCCTCAGAATTTGAGTCCTGATCAAATAACTGTTCTGAATCGCTACCAACTAATTCATTATTTTCTGCTTCAGTTTCTTCCTCAAAACTTTGCTCTTCAGAAAAAAGTTTTGGGGTATATTCTTCTATAATTTCATCTGACGATGTAAGACTGTTGTCAGGACTTTCTTGGACATTATTAATATTATTTTCCATGTACGCTGCACTCTCCATAGAGACGCCGGACGACATATCGTTTATTGTCTCCTCATCAGCTGATGTGTTTTCAAACTGTTGTTTCTGTAGCGTATTTTCTAGATTAATCGCAGCATTGGGTTCATCATTAATTTCATAACTCTCATCGAGTTTGAGAGCTGTTGCACCTTCAATAGAACTTAATGTGTTACTGTCAGCTCTACTGTTATGAGAAAATAGACTATCAGAATAGCCTGTATTTCTGTTTTGTATTCTAGATACCATATTTAACACAGTTTTATTTTTAGATGTATGCCCATCTAGTGCTGTAGCAACAATTGATACTCTAATTTTTCCATTCATGTTTTCATCTTTAATAGCGCCAAAAATTAATTCAGCTTCTGGATCTACTTCAGCCCTAATTTTGTTTACTGCTTGGTCAACTTCAAACAAAGTTAAATCTTTACCGCCGGTAATATTAATTAGCAGGCCTTTAGCTCCTTGAAGAGAGTACTCATCAATTAATGGGTTATTTAAAGCCATGTTTGTTGCATCCATAGCTCGGTTTTCTCCTTCAGCCTCACCTGTTCCCATCATAGCTTTGCCCATTGAGCTCATTACAGTTTCTACGTCTGCAAAATCTAAATTTATCATTCCAGGTCTGACCATTAAATCAGTAACACTCTGCACTCCATGCTTAAGGACATTGTTTGATAAATTAAAAGACTCTTCAAATGTAGTTGTTTCACTTGCAATTTTAAAAAGGTTTTGATTTGGTACAACTATTACGGTGTCTAAATGCTTTTTAAATTCTTCTAAGCCTTCAACTGCTCTTCTCATTCTTTTAGGGCCCTCATATGAAAAAGGAAGAGTTGTAACACCAACTGTTAAAAGATTTAGTTCTCTAGCAGCTTTTGCGATCACATGAGATGCACCAGTGCCTGTTCCTCCGCCCATTCCAGATGTAATAAATACCATATTAGCACCTTGCATATAATTAATTATTTCATTTAAAGACTCATCGGCTGCTGCTTGACCAATGTCATGTTTAGCTCCTGCTCCTAGCCCTTTTGTTAGATTCATTCCAATTTGAATTTTTGCATGAGCCTTGCTCATTTTTAAATCCTGAGCATCTGTATTGACTGCAACAAATTCTACACCTTCCATGCCAGCTTCAATCATAGCATTAATCGCGTTACCTCCAGCACCTCCAACACCTAAAACAAGTATTCTAGGTTTAAGTTCTTTCAATTCCCCTCCTCCGATATTTATACTCATTACAGTTCTCCCTTCTGTTTGTTTTCCCATTTTAAATTAGATCTATTTTGATATGCTTTTTTTCTGGCCAGAGTTCTAAATTTTTCAAAGTTCTTTGGTTCCCATATTTGGAAAGTCTTTCCAAGACCAACAAATAAAACATTATTTTTAATCAACCCATGTTTTAATAATTTTTCTGACAAAGAGACTCTGCCTTCTGTATCAAACTGTAAATTTTCACTTTCTGATAAAATAGAAGTTGCAAAAAAATCTCTTTTTTCTTCAAATGGATTTAATGAATCTATGGTGTTCGATAGTTTTTCTATTCTATCTTGAGAACAGGCTTCTAGAGCTGAATGATTAAAGGAAGGATAGCTTATAAATCCGTTGTAGCCCATCGAATTCAAATGAGATCTAAATGTAGCTGGCACAGAAACCCGCCCTTTCTTGTCTATTTTGTTTTCGTAACTTGATAAAAACATGTGTTCTCAAAAAATTTATAATTCTTATTATTTTCAGTTTACCCTCCATTATGGGATTATTTGGGATCTTATGGGTTTTTAAAAATTAGTCAATAAGAATGTATTTTAATAAAAGTACAAAAGTAGAACATAAATTTAGGTGATTTATTTGCTAGACAATCTGTAAGCCGGGTTCTGTCATTGAAGATGTCATTTCTCTAGGCTTAAATTCGCACTTAAGCTCAAGCGGTTAACCCAGAAGACTAACTAAAGACAGTTTTTAGTGTTTGCACACAATGTCTTCTCTATTTAACCTTGCTCCCAGTGGGGTTTGCCATGCGTTTTTTGTTACCAAAAAACCGGTGAGCTCTTACCTCGCCGTTTCACCCTTGCCTTGATAAGGCGGTTTATTTTCTGTGGCACTATCCCTGAAGTCACCCTCGCCAGTCATTAACTGGCACTGTGTCTTTACGGAGCCCGGACTTTCCTCTACTAGCAAAACCAGCAGCGATCATCCAATTATCTAGCAAGTGGTGTTTAGTCGAATAATCTTAATCTTTCAAGCTAATTTAAGCTTTTCTGCCAATAATTGGCTTATATTTAGGGTTTTTTGATCTATTTTGCCTGATACTTTTTCAGGAAGATAATGCATTTGAAATGATTTTATTATGAGTTTATCTATTTTTCCTCTTCTTTTCCTAATATCAAAATACCTGTAACCAATTTCATAAAGGTTTTTAAAGAATAAATTTTTAGATTTTCTATAATCAGTAAATTTAAATTTTTTTTTACTATTCATGCTCCAGTAACCAAGATTGTACTTGCTTAATTTTTTCCAAGGAAATTTATTCCCGGGATCAATTTTTCTTAATGGAGCAATATCAGAATGACCTAAAAAATTTTCTCTTTTTATTTTATAAATTTTTTTTAAACTTCTACATAATTTAATTAAGCTTGATATTTGTAAATTGCTAAAATTTTGATAACCGAAATTATAACCTTTATTAACTAGTTCAATTCCTATTGAATTCTCATTTAAGTTTTTAAAATTTTTCCACTTAGATTTACCTGCATGCCAGGCTACTTTATTATCTTTGACCATCTGAGTAATAATTCCTTTTCTGTTAATGAGATAGTGGCAACTAACCTTAGAATTAATGTTTTTCAATCTTTTTAATGATTCAATTTCAGATTGCATTCCAGTATAATGAATTACTACAAACTCTATTTTTTTTGAAGATCTCGTTTTTTTAGAGTAATTGGGTGATAAATCGTTAATTTTTCTCATAATTTAAACTAAACTGTAAATATAACAATTTAAAGAGGCTAAATAAAAGTTTAATTTTTTATAGAATATAAGTTAAAATTATATATATAGCATAATAATAATGATCAAAAAAAAATTCATAAAAATAGTTTTTCTAGTAACCTTAGCAGTTTCTTTGCAATCAAATTCCAATGCTGCCAATGAGTGTTTTGAAGGTACAAGTAGAGCTATATTTAAATTTAACATGGCTTTTGATGATGCTATCCTAGAGCCAATTGCAAAAGGTTACAATAAATTGCCAGAAGCAATAAAAGCTGGGACGAGCAACTTCACGTCAAATATTGGAACTTTACTGTCAATTCCAAATAACGTACTTCAAGGTAACTTTAGACAACTTAGTCATTCAACTGCTAGCTTTGTTATTAACTCATCTGTTGGAATTTTAGGTTTTTTAAACCCTGCAGAAAAAATGGGATTGAAACCTCATAAGGAAGATGCGGGACAAACTTTAGCGACATATGGAATTAGTACAGGGTGTTATTTTGTGCTTCCAATATTAGGTCCAACCACTGCAAGAGATTCGTTTGGGATGTTGGCTGATACTTTTATAGATCCTTTTGCTCATGTAACTATTAGAGAAAAAGAGTTGCTAGGTGTCTCGGGAAGTGATCTTGATTATTATGCCTTGAAAGGAACTACAGCAGTTGATTTTAGAGCAGATAATACAGTTAACTTCGATAGTATTGAAAAAAATTCTTTAGATTTATACTCCTCGTACAAAAGCATTTATCTTCAAAATAGAGAGAATAAAATTAAAAATTCAATTATTGATGAAGACGACTGGGGTAGTCTAGATAATTAAAATTCAATGAAAAAGTTAAGCATCTTATTAATTTCGGCAATATTTTTTATAAATACATCTTTAAGCGCCTACAGCACAGATCCAAAAGAATTTGTAATAGAATTGATTAATGAAGCTATCAGTAAGCTATCTGATAAAGATTTAAGTAAAGAAGAAAAAAGTCTATTTATTGAAAAAGTTGCACTTGAAAATGTTGATGTAAAAGCACTAGGTTTATATACACTTGGAGAACTTAGAAAATCTTCAGAAAAACAGAATTTAATTAATTATGAAAAAGCTTTTGAAAAATATTTTCTTAAAAGCTTGACATCAAGATTAACAGATTATTCATCGAGTAAAGTTGAAATAATAAGTGCTGACAAGAAGAGTTCAAATTATACTATAGTAAGTTCTAAAATTAAACCTGAAGATGGTAGCCCTGAAATTAAAATTGATTGGAGAGTTTACACAGCAAACCCAGACAAGCCGTTAATTAGAGACTTAATTGTTGAAGGATTAAGTTTAGCAAGAACTCAGAAAGAAGAGTTCGCTTCTATACTAAGTTCTAACAATAATGATATAAATGTTCTAATAAGTAAGTTGGAAGAATTTTCAAATAAGTAATCTGGTGGGCCCGCCAGGACTCGAACCTGGGACCAATACATTATGAGTGTACTGCTCTAACCAACTGAGCTACAGGCCCAAAATAAGTACCCTTATATCACAAAAGCTATTTTTCGAGGAAACTTTTTAATTGTTTTGATCTACTTGGATGTTTCAACTTTCTTAATGCTTTGGCTTCAATCTGCCTGATTCTCTCTCTTGTAACTGAAAATTGAAGTCCGACTTCCTCTAAAGTGTGATCGGTATTCATGCCAATACCAAACCGCATCCTTAAAACTCTCTCTTCTCTTGGTGTTAAAGATGCTAAAATTTTTGTTGTTGACTCACTTAGGTTTGATTTGATCGCAGTATCTAGAGGTTGTAACGCGTTTTTATCTTCGATAAAATCTCCTAAGCTGCTATCTTCCTCATCCCCAACAGGAGTTTCCAGTGAAACTGGTTCTTTTGCAATTTTTAAAACTTTTCTTACTTTTTCGAGTGGCATCGCAAGTTTTTTTGCTAACTCCTCTGGTGTTGGCTCTCTACCAAACTCACTCATTATTTGTCTTTGCGTTCTAACAATTTTATTTATTGTCTCAATCATGTGAACCGGTATTCTAATAGTCCTTGCTTGATCAGCTATTGATCTTGTTATCGCTTGTCTTATCCACCAAGTTGCATAAGTTGAAAACTTATAACCTCGCCTATATTCAAATTTATCAACTGCTTTCATCAAGCCAATATTACCCTCTTGAATTAAGTCTAAAAATTGTAGTCCTCTATTAGTGTATTTTTTTGCTATAGAAATTACTAATCTCAAGTTGGCTTCAACCATTTCTTTTTTTGCAACTCTCGACTCTCTTTCACCTTTTTGAATTCTGCTTACTAATTTTTTAAATTCTCCGACTGATAATCCAATCTTTTTACTAAATTCTACTAATCGATCTCTTATCTCAGAAAAATCTTTTTTAAATTTTTTAAAAAATGCTTTCCAAGTTTGATTCTCTTTTAAAAAAGACTCAAATTTTGGATTAATTTCGTTTCCAATATAGTACTTTAAAAATTCTTCTCGAGAAATTTTATTATCCATTGCAAGTCGCAATAATACTCCCTCTAAAGATACAATTTTTTTATTTTCTTTATAATGAGACTGGACTAATTCTTCGACAACATGAGGTGCCAATTGTAAATTTTTAAAATTATCGACTAGAATTTCTTGAATTTTTTTAAAATTTTTATTTTTAGAAACAGATAATTCTTTTGATGCTAACAGGCATTCTAATTTTTCAGTTTGATATTTTTGAAGTTTTAAATAATTTTTATTTAAGGAGTCTAAAATATTAATAATTTTTGGTTTAATTTCTTCTTCCATTTTAGCCAAAGAAACATTAAATTCATCCTCGTCATTTGCAGAAGCTTCATCTTTTTTCTCAGTATCCTGTTCTCTGTCTTCTTTTGGCTTCTTTAATTTATCTTTTTTATCATTTTTTAAATCTTCATTTTCACTTAAGGCTTCGAAGTCTTCATAGGTCGAGTCTATATCTATTATATCTCTGACTAAAAGCTGTTCATTTTCAATTTGTTCTTTCCATTCATAAATTTTTTTTCCAACTATTGGGCTTTGTGTCAGAGCATTAATCATAACATCTTTACCAGCTTCAATCCTTTTAGCGATAGCTATTTCACCTTCTCTAGAAAGAAGTTCAACACCTCCCATTTCTCGTAAATACATTCTGATAGGATCATCACTTTTGTCAGAGCTTTTTTCTTCGTTGCTGCTAGAAGATTCTTTCTTCTTGTTTGACTGATATTGAGATTTTTTTTCAACTAAAGTTATTTTTTCGTCTACTAGTACAATAAAAGCTTTTTCTATGTTGTCATTAGTGCCGTTTCTTTTTCCTAAGGATTTACCCAGTTCTTCATAGGTAATAAAACCTCTGTGCTTTCCTTTATCTAGTAGTCTTTCAAAAGATTTTGTTATTAGTTTTTCGGCCATAATTGATAAGAGCTAGATATATATAGTGGCTGATAAAAAAAAATCTATACTTTTTTATTCCCTATTTAATTGACTTTTAAGCTTAATTAATTCTGAATAGGAGTTTTCATCAAGGTTATTAATTAATCTTTTTTCAAGAGATTCTATTTTTTTTAGGTTATTTTGCTCTTTAAAATCTAGTAATAGCTCGTCTAACAAATCATGAATATCCTGACTTGATTTATTTTTTACAACAATTTGAATATTGGAGTTCTCATTAATTTCTTCTATGAGTTTTTCGTATTCATCATTTACTTTAGAAAGCAAAGAATCTTTATCGCCACAGTTTGCTAGTGAGGAAATTATTGATTTTTTTAAGTTTTCATTCTTTTCTGACAAAAATTCTATCTCTGACAATTCCTCAAGTTTTTTTGATGCAATTTCTAGATAATTTAAAATAATGAATAAAATTGAAGACTCGATTATTTGAATTTTAGAAAGATCTTTTCTTTTTTGATGTAAAATCTTAGTTTCTTTAAGTATTTGATAATCTTTTTTCTTATTAAATTTTGTATAATTATAATTTTGTCTTGATGTTTGTATTGGAGTTAATTTTTTTATTTTTTCTAAAAAGTCCTCAAGTACATATTTTTTTAATGTTTCATCTTTTATAGAGTAAGATAATCTTTTAATTTCTTTCTCAAACTTTGAAATTTCGAAGGGGTCATTTTGATTAATTTTACTTAAATAATAATTCCAGATAAAAGATTGAATTACTTGTTTATCTTTTAGTAGAGTCAATAATTCTTCTTTACCATTTTGTTTAATGTAATCATCAGGATCTTTTCCCTCAGGCATTATAGAAAAATAAATTTTATTCTTTTCGTTAATAAACGGAAACAATTTTTCAGCAATTCTTAAAGCAGCTTTTTGACCACTTTGATCTCCATCTAAACAAATAATTGGATTTGAAAAAAATTTCCAGATCAAATCAATCTGTCGTTCGGTTAAAGCTGTTCCAGAATTCGCAATAACATTTTTTATTCCTGCTGAATATACACTCACAACATCCATGTAACCTTCAACAATTATAACTTCGTCAGTTTCAGCTCTAGCATCTTTGGCTTTATCTAAATTGAAAATCATACTACCTTTTTTATAAAACTCGGTCTCAGGTGAGTTAATATATTTTGCGAGTTTACTTTCACGAATTATTCGACCTCCAAAAGCGATGGTATCACCAGAGATGTTATTAACTGGAAAAATTACTCTAGAATTAAATCTATCAACATATTTTCCAGATTTTTCATTCTTATAATATAAACCAGTTAAATTAATGTCTTCTTCAGAATATTTTTTTAAAAGTTCTTCATAAAAATCATTCTTCCAAGACACATAGCCTAATTGAAATTCTTCTATTGTGTTTTTATTTAATCCTCGTCTTAAAAGGTAATTTAATGCTTCTTTATTTTTTTCTTGAGAGAGTTGTTGGTGAAAATAATTAGAGTAATCTTTAAGTATATTTTTATAATTTTGAAATCTTAAATCTTTTTTTTTATCAAAATTTGAAAATCTATAAGGTTGCATGCCGGCTTCAGTGGCTAACGTTCTTACTGCTTCACCAAATCCAATGGACTTTGTTTTCATTAAAAAGTCAAAAATATTTCCGTGTTCGCCGCTGCTAAAGCAATGATAAAATTCTTTTTCATCATTAACAGTAAAAGATGGACTTTTTTCATTTTTGAAAGGAGAGAGACCAATGAATTCTTTGCCTCTTTTTTTTAATTGAATAGACTTACCGACAACTTGTGAGACTTTTAATCTTAGTTTAATTTCGTCAAGATATTCTTTAGGGTATTTCATTTTAATTCAAAAGTTCTTTTATGATTGAGCTCACTTTTGAGAAATCTATTGTATCTGCATATTTTGCTTTTAACGCACCCATAACTTTACCCATATCCTTCATTGAAGTGGCACCAACAGATTTTACAGTTTCTTGGCAAATTTTCTTAGTTTCTTCCTCGCTTAACTGTTTTGGAGTAAATGTGCTAATTACTTCTATCTCTCTTGTTTCATTTTCCAGAAGTTCTTTTCTGCCAGCCTTTTTGTAAACCTCGCAAGACTCGTTTCTCTGCTTTATCATTTTTTTTAAAATGGCTGTTATATCGCTATCTGTAACTTCCTTTTGCCCCTTAGAGCGACCTGCTATTTCTGCATCTTTTATTGCTGATACAACAAGTCTTAAAGTTGGATAAGTATTTTTATCCTTTGCTTTTAAAGCTTCATTTAATTTACTCTCAATTAGTTGTTTTAGAGACATAATTTTTTAAAATTTATTTTAATCACAATTCTTATCTAAAATAAAAAGAACTTTCTTGACGATTATATTTCTATTTCATATGTTTCGCAAAATCATGTTTATAAGTTT
>Ga0233444_10003160_pt1 | contig 16608 bp, 8 predicted proteins | sample SI_124_October20_6_FD_182792 | JGI IMG/M metagenome (GOLD analysis project Ga0233444, IMG submission 182792) | Seawater microbial communities from Saanich Inlet, British Columbia, Canada - SI_124_October2016_10_MG | ecosystem: Environmental > Aquatic > Marine > Inlet | place: Canada: British...
ACTTGGTCATTGATTGTAGAACCTAGACCACCAACGGATGCTGAACTGAAGTTTACTATGGAACCTTCGAAGTCGACTGTACCTAGTTTTGCGTTTAGTGTACCGCCATTGTCTAGATCAAGGCGACCAGCAACAAGATCATCAGCCTGAACTCTCCAAGCGTTCTTGATCTCTTTCGTGCTCATGTCGATATTTTGACTCAATACAACCTGAGAGTCAGAATCTACACTGATACCAGCAGTACGTCCGTCCGTTGCAGCAACAGCATTATCAACATAAACCTTAGATGCGAGTGTAGATGCATCAACACTAGGAGTGTTTATGGCAACAGTTGGTCCATCTGATTTCCATACACCTTTATGTTCAGCAACTAATATTTCATGGTTGTCTGAAACGTCAATATAAGAGTGTGACTGATTGCTGGTTGTCGCGCCGATTTCCAAATCCCAACTATTAGTCGAAACGGTTTTAGTTGCGGATGCCATATCAAAGATATAAGCTTTATTCGCATGCGAATTACTCGTCTGTTGGCCAGGAATAATTACTACATCTCCGTTTGTCGCAAGCCTAGTTTTGTACGAATTAGAAGGCCAAGAGTATACACCGGATGGTCTAGTTATAGTTGCAACTAAATTGTCAGTTCCGACTTCATAGACTATAACTGGATTAGTTACGTCCCCATAAGGGCCAGCATTGCTACCTCCACCAATAGAATCTGCATCAGCAATTACAATATACTTACTACCTACCGAAACGGTTTTGCTATTAAAAGAGTTTGGGTATGCAGGATTGTCGTTTCGGAATTTCATATGTCCCCATCTTGAATAGGGAATATTGTGTGTTGCACCAGTGTTGAAATTGTAACCTCTGATATTAGGATCTGACGCTTGTTGTCCTGTTATATAAACCCAACCAGACTCAGAATGAACATCACAAGAATAGTATTGATAAGTCCCGGCCGGTATAAATGGGAGACTAATTTCTTCTTGAGTTACCCAATTAGTCGCACCAAATCCACCACGAAGATTATAACGAGATTCATTGGTAACAATTAGTTTATCGTTACCGACAGATCTTATAAATGCATAAAGACCATTCCGATTACCCCCTGCGGTAATCGTATTATAATCAACAGTGAATAACTTGGAATGACTTCTATGACCACCTATCGCAGTATCGAGATCGTCTATAGAGTATACTTTATATCCAGCTCCATTTGAAGAGTAACTATATGCTATGAATACGTGAGTATCCGTGATCTCAGCACTTACAAGTTTATTTCCTATTGATAAGACACCATACAAATCGGTACTAGATTGTCGTACTATGCTGCCCATATCATATTCACGAATCTCTACACCACTCGCATTATATACTCTAACAGTGTAAGAGATGTCTGTATTTGTTGGGATACTCGAGCCAACCCAATTGCTAAAGACCGCAACCACATTTCCATTAGGACTAGTTCTAACATCGACAGCATCTCTAATGTCATCTATGTCGTCTCTCTTGTAAAAACTTTGCGTTTGCTTCCCAGAATCTGGTTGATAATCAGTAGCTGACCAGTCAACACTATATGTTGTTGTTGATCCATCAGCAAGTGACCAGAAGTCTTCTGGTTGTACCGCAGTGTCTGCCTTAGCACCCTGTGCAGTATTTGCCTTACCAGCAAGAGCAGCAGTAGTTGCAGCATCATCTGCCTTAGTTGCGATAGATGAAGTTACTGTTGATGCAAAGTTTGCGTCATCTCCAAGAGCAGCAGCTAGTTCATTCAACGTATCCAATGCAGCAGGAGCAGCATCAACTGTTGCAGCAACAACCTGATCAGCATATGCTTTAGCGTCTACTTCTGCTTGATCTGCTTTACTAGTTGCATCAGCACTTGCAGTAGAGATTGCTTCTGACTTGGCAGTTGCGATTGCACTTGTCATACCTGAAGTATCAGTGTAACCAGACAAATCTACACCAGCAACACCAGAGTCAACGTATGCTTTAGTTGCCGCATCTGTACCACTCGTTGGCGTTCCAAGATTAGAAATCTTGTTTGTGGCCATGTCAACATTTGCTTGCATCTCAATATCAGTTGAACCTGAAGAGGTGCTAATACCAGAGACCTGATTTTGAAGTATAGCAATTGCTTGGTTGTTAATAGTTTCCGCAGAAGTCGCACGAGTTGTTTCGGCAGTTAAGTCAACTTGACTTGCCTTATCAGCAAGACTAGTAGTAACAGTTGAAGCAAAGTTCGCATCATCACCCAAAGCAGCAGCTAGTTCATTCAACGTATCCAATGCGGCAGGAGCAGCATCTACGGTTGCAGCAACAACTTGATCAGCATATGTCTGTGCTTCTGACTTAGCAGTAGCAATAGATGAGTCCATCTGTGCAGTAGTTGAGTAAGGAGTCAAGTCGGTAGAAGGAATTGCAGCAATAGCGGCAGTTCTAGCAGCAGTCTCAGCAGCGATAGCAGAAGCGTTAGCGGATATACTATCAGTAAGACTAGTATCAGTTCCGGACAATGCAGATATTTCCGAACGTAACTCATTGATAGCGGGAGTTATCTCAGTAGCCACAGTCTCTAATGCCGCAGCAGGAGAGGTCATAGTATAACCAATCGAAGCTGACATTCCGAACTTAGATACATTGATAGTAGAGAAAGGTTGATTGAGAACTTTTTGGGGTGTAGACAAGTCATTAACATCATAGATGTGTAACTGACCATTGACATTGCCATCATTAAAATCATGATACCCTAATAAAATTATATTCCCTTTAGCACTGACCGACTTTGCATGAACATTAAACCCATCACTAGAAGAACCATATCGTGCAACATAAGTTGGTTGAGATGAAATACTTGATAGGGGCCAAACATACATTCCATTATTATCTAAACCACTTAGACCAGCACCAATAGAAATAATGTGACTATCAGTCATTTCTATATATTGACTCCAGTTATCATTTGTTTCAATATTAGGTTTCTGTATAGTGCCAATCAGTTGGTTATTGGAAGAATCGAATATGTGTATGACTTTTGGTGTACCAGCTGCACCAGAATAAGCAAGCGCGGCCCAATGGGTTGAATTTGCCGCAACAGACGAACCAAAACTATTTACATGAGTGTTTGATTGTGTAGCTATTTCAGTGGGTGATGCATTTAAGTCATCAATATTATAGATGTATACTCTACCCTGATTTTGTGTAGAACCATCATAACTAAGAAAACCTACATAAAGTTTTCTACCAACAGAAACTATAGAACTAGCGTCTTCCCCAAACCACTGATTTCCTCCAGCAGCATTAAAATTTCTACTAGGAGATAATTTTGTAGGACTAGAAAATGACAGACTTTGATTATCGTTCCAATAATTAACAGTATATGCGTATATAGCACCTTCAACCTTATCACCACCAATTGAACTACTGTCTTCGTTCTTTGCACCTACGAACAATCTATCTCCGGATTCTGACCAAACTACAGTTTTACCAAAACTTTCATTCAGAGAAGAGTTTGGTGAAGAGGGAAGTAGATGTTTCACTAATGAACCATCTGGGTTAAATATACTAACACGACCACCACCAGTATAAGTATTATCTCCTATCGCAACAAAACCATACTGGTTAATTGTTGTACTATAAGGTTTATCACTACTTCCCTGCGTCATCCATTCTCTAGGGTCAGTACTTTCTATTGTCAATACTGGAGATGAAGTGTCTGCTGTATTGTATAGATAAGTTTGTCCAGCTCTTTGAGTTCCATCAGAATGTTCCGCATAAGGAGCACTGATTAATATGCTAGTTCCAACGACATCTTGACCTTTAATAAGAGATTCTAATGTATCAAGATCTGTCTGATCTGACTTAGTTGCAAGAGCAGCAGTAGTTGCGGCATCATCTGCTTTAGTTGCGATAGATGCAGTAACAGTTGATGCAAAGTTTGCGTCATCACCTAGAGCAGCAGCCAACTCGTTAAGAGTGTCTAGTGCGGCAGGAGCAGCATCTACAACATTAGCAACTTCAGCAGTAATTGCTGAATTCATTTCCGAAGTAGTTGAGTAACCAGAAAGATCTACAGTAACGTTATCGATCGCAGTATTCATCTCAGCAGTAGTTGAGTATGGAGTCAAATCTGTAGCAGGAATTGCGGCGATAGCAGTATTCATTTCCGCAGTAGTTGAGTAACCAGAAAGATCTGGTTGAGCATTAGACAAGACCCCGATTTCACTATGTAGTTCGTTGATCGCAGGAATAATTTCTGAAGCTGTTGTTGCAATTGAAGCCGCAGTTTCTGTTCTTACTAAAGCATCATTGTCAAACTGCCAAATGGTTGTCCCCCCACCATTTTGAGTTGTAAGTACTATATAAAACTCTTCAGAAGTGCTAAAGTTAAAGGTGCCTGAACCACTTGAGATGTCACGGCGTGACAATTGACTACTTTTGGAAGCTTCATATCGCATCTCCCAAGAAGATCCAGCACTTGAACTCCACGAATTAAAGGTACTAGGATATATTGCTATGGTAGATGTACCACCATTGCTTGGATGCACATCGTAGTCTAAAGAGTAACTACCAGATGGAAGACTAGAACCCTTATAAACGACTTCGTGATATGCTTTTGTACCATAATGTCCACTGACAGTTGCCTGCGAAACATTACTGCCGCTGCCATACGCCACATTAAAATAATTTCCTCCGTTTCCGGATATATCGGTTATCGTGAGAATATCCGACCCCTTAACAAAGGTGTCAAGTGTATCAAGATCTGTCGTATCTGCCTTAGTTGCAAGACTAGTAGTAACAGTTGAAGCAAAGTTTGCGTCATCACCCAAAGCAGCAGCCAACTCGTTAAGAGTGTCTAGTGCGGCAGGAGCAGCATCAATCGCATTAGCGACCGCACCGTCTGCGTATGTCTGTGCTTCTGTTTTAGCAGTAGCAATTGCAGAAGTCATCTCTGTAGTATTTGAATAACTAGATAGATCTGGATCTGCATTAGCGACAGCATTATCAACATAAACCTTAGATGCGATTGTAGATGCATCAACATTAGGAGTGACTACTTCTGTGACTGGGCCTAAAATATTAGAAACTCCAGCGCTGGTTGGCCCACCTGAGTATGATTGAACTGCTCCGAGAGTTTTTTGAACACTATGTTTAGAGTTTATCTGTAATAAGTTAGGCGCCCATTGACCATTACCACTAATGGTTTTAACATGAGTAGAAGGGTTAGCAGAAGACATGTCAAAGACGTAATGGGTGTTTTGGTTGCTATTTTGTGGTTTACCAGTAACAATAACAGCCTCATCATATGAAGCACTATTACCCTGATACATTATTGGATTTGCACCCCATGCCCATGCAGTGCTCGGTCTAACTAATGTCGCAACTAGAGTATTAGTACCAACAAGATAAACTTTAGCGTCAGCTGTTCCATTGTAAGTGTCTCCATCGGAGGTTACCATATATTTGTTACCAACACCAATAGACTTAGCATTATTGGGTATAGTAGCTCCAGTAGTCATAGTTTTAAAGTTATAACCTTTAGCTTGTCCCTGAGTGTCGGCTACATAGACCCAACCAGTTTCTTTATCAGCTTGCCATTCTCCAGCACTACCACTCCAAGTAAGATGGTTACCAGAGACCATATTACCATCCGCCCAAGTTCTGACTTGGAAACCCCCAGTGTAATATTGACCACCAGAAGAGGTAGAAATAATTTTATCATCAATAACACGTATACGAGCTTTCATTGAACTAGCATTAATACTCATACTCAAATTACTAGATGAAACTAAAACTGTAGGAGCAGATATTTCATAGGCACGGTAACCACCCCAAGAACCACTAGCGATAAAAATGTGAGTGTCCGTAATATCTGCACTGACATATCTTTTTGCATCATGTCCAAGATAGACATTACTTGGTATAATATCAATACCCATGTCATAGGTGTGAATATGGTTTCCATTTTCATCCCAAGCTACAGCCCAATGTTGAACCGCCTCGTTATCATTGTTTAAGTAACCACCAGAAATGGATTCACCTTTTCTAGTTCCATATATAGCAATAGTCTTACCATTAACACTTTTGGATAAATCTACTATATATTTTGCCCTATTACTGACTCCAGTACCAAACAAAGTTGAGAGCGTGCCCATAGGTTGAGTCCAATCGGCAACATATGAAGTTGTAGTACCATCAGCAACTGTGAAGAAGTCTTCTGGTTGTACCGCAGTGTCTGCCTTAGCACCCTGTGCAGTAGTTGCAATACCACTTGTTAAAGTAGTATTAATTGTAGCAATGTCAGATGTGTTAGACGCAACATCTGCTACTAGGTTTGTATCTGCATCTTGAAATGCATTTACGATTTCTTGTAATGTGTCCAGAGTTTCTGGAGACGTACCTAAAATCGCAGTAACTTGCGACTGTAGGTCTGCGATGTCAGAAGCAGTTAAATCTGCTACCGCATCAGCAATTGCGCCTGCGACAATTTTGCCGTCTGCGTCAATAACAGTAACGTCGTTGATTGATAGTTCTCCAACTATGTCAGCTCCGTTCTGAATTCTAAACTTTTTATTAGTACTCATTTTTAAGTATACCTTTTAGAATGGTTAATTGGAAACTGGACTGATTCCAGTCCCGATGAATGAAAGTAAAAGGACTTTACTTTCGATTAGTTATATGTCCTGAAGATCAGAACGTATTTTCAATACCCCCAACCCAAAAGGGTTGGAGGAATTATTTAAAAAGAGAAACTATTATAGTTAATTTCTCTGTTGTTACTATTTATTAAGATTTTATACCACTGTTTTGAAGAGCATATTTTAACTCTTCAACTTGACATTGAAGATCCATAATAGCAGTCATCATTTCATGAGACACTGGACCTTGCGTTCCAGTTGGTCCACGTGAACCAGTCTGACCTTGTTCACCAGTTTGTCCTGAATCACCTTGCGGACCTTTTGGTCCTCTAGCACCAGTGGGTCCAGCTGGGATATTTTGAACAGCAGCATTCAATTCATTGATTGCACCAACAATAGTGTCGGCATCAGTGTCTAAAGAACCCGAACCTACAGATGAAGATAAAGACTTCACCGATGCGGAATTGTTCTTAATCAATGTTTGTAGATCATTATCAGCAGTTTGAAAAGATGCAACGATCTCTTGAAAAGTATCTAAAGATTCCGGAGAGGAACCAAGGATCGCATCTACTTGTAATTGTAGACCAGAAATACCATTTGATATGGATTCTGAAACAAATCCGTCAATAGCAGATGGAGCAATAGTTCCATCAGGATTTATTACTAATTGGTCACCTACACGTACTGTACCAGTAATATCTACACCATGTTGTATTCTAAATTTTTTACTAAGACTCATTTTACTTTACCTTTTAGAATGAATTAAAAAGAGAGGCGGGAAACCGACTCTCTCAGTTTAGTATTACATTAATGGTTTAACTTCTGGGAAGTCTTCTGTGCTCGGCCATTCTCTGAGTGATACTCTGTAAGTCATGTAAGCATCACGTTGTGGATGGTCAGACAAAGGCACTATGTAATCAGTAGCCAATAACTCCATGTCACGCCACTCACGTGCTGCTTCCTCTGCTGTCGGGATAGGCTTAACCCAGTCTTCAATGTGTTCAAAGTTAGCTTCACCAATAATTAAAGAATCTAAAAAATTATTCATGACGTTACTCCTTTTACCAAGACACACCCAGCACTATTTGCTCCTGAGTAGCACGTAGAACGCACTGTTATTGTTGTGTTGTGGAACGGCATCGCCGAACCGTACATTTTACTATAGAAATTCACCCATCTGTTACTGGAAGAGACGCTATCTAGTGTGAAATAATCTCCGTTTGGGTAGTCCCCTATATAGACAGTTGTAGTTCCTCCCCCAGATGAACTTCCCGTATAGGCTGTACAACCTAGATAATAAAAAGTACCTGTATAAGATACATAGTTATCAGTGCTACTGGGCCCACTAGAGCTTGTAGATATACCATGGTTAGATATGGATGTATCTGGTGTAATAACACCACCGCCACCGCTACTACTACTACCGCCTACAAAATCTGAAAAATTGCTCATGACATTGCCCATCCTTTTGATGTGTCAGTAAATGTGAAGTTAATCGAGAGACAAGCCGCATCCATAGTGAAGTCTTCTGCGAGACCCATTATGTTACTTCCATTTCTTGATATAACCGTGTCTGCGAAGTCACCGACCGTTATGTGTGCAGAATCTCCGATTGAAGGAGAAACAGGTAACGTGATTGTTTGTCCTGCTGCACTAACATAGAGGTGAGTACCAGTTTCCACAGTCGTAGATGTTGCAGTAATATTGGTCTTCTTACTAGAAGTTAAACTACCAGTCACCACGGAATTGCCGTTTACGGACAATTCGTTAGTTGTTACACTACCATCAGAGTCGATTACTAGGTTACCGCCTACTTCTACCGTACCACTAATACTCACACCATTTTGTATTCTAAATTTTTTGTTTGTACTCATTTTACTTTACCTTTTAGAATGAATTAAAGGGGGGTGGAAACCCACCCCCGATTTATGGTTTGTATTATACATCTACATACGTAGAGGATACTGACACGACTGCACCAGCACTTACTGAGGTATACAACAACTCAACACTTGAACCAGTTATACGAACATCGGTGTCACCCAACAGGCTTGAACCTGTGAAGATGATACCATATTCAGTGATGTAAGCATTCGAACCGTCATGAATAACTAGACATTCACGAGTTTCGAACTCACCACCGCTCTCTACAGTTACTACATACTTAGCAGAACGATATACTGCTTTGTTGAATGTAGATACTACTGTAGCAGAAGTTCCGGCAATGATATCGTTACCCTGTTCGAATACCTTGATGTTATCAGCAAGAGTCTCAAGACCAACAGACTTAGGATCTAGTACACCAACCGAGTTAGTAGACTGAGCAATTACAACTGCCTGTGTACCAACTGGTAGAGCAGCGTTGAAAGTGATCTGTTGGTTAGTAGCATCAATCGAGTAGTGAACCGATGGATCCTGAATAACACCACCAACGAATACCATTGCGTTAGATTCTAGAGTATAGAAGTCCAAAGCAAACATAGTCTGCGCACCGTCACCAGAAATAACTTGTCGTCTTGAATCGTTGAATGACAACTGAGCAGGGTTGACTAGTTCGATACCAGAACCGTCTGTCTTAACACGAGCAACAAAACCGTTCTTATTTACTAGATCAGCATCAACAACGTCTTCCAACTCAACGAATGCCTTACCAGTTGATACTGATAGAACACCAGATGTGTTGTCATAAGATACGTTACCTTCACCGTCTACGTCTGTGACTGCGATTGAAGCACGTGCACGAGCAGGAGTGAAGTATTCGTTATCACCTTCTGAAAGATCATCTGTAGAGAACTGAGAGATGTGTTGTGCAGCAAGACCTGCGTCCATCTGACCTTTGTTCACTGCGTCAGCAGTGTCAGTACCAGTTGCAACACCAGAAACTTTGTTTCCACCCATTGCAAGGACACCAGTCATTGAGTCGCCAGACTTAGATACTAGACCGTCGATTTGAGTTTGTAACCCAGCATCAGCAGTAGCAAACTCACCACGTACAGCATTGTCACCAGCGATTCGGTCAGTGATTTCTTGTGCAAGACCTGAAGCATTAGTTGAGATATCTGTTACGTTCTGGTTAATTAGACCAGTTAGAGTACCATCAGCAGACTGGAATGCAGCAACGATTTCGGTTAGTGAATCTAGAGCAGCAGAGTCAGTGTTTGACGTAATGAAGTCAATCTGAGTCTGAAGTGAACCTTCAACACCTTGTGCACGTGATGATTCAGTAGCAATTGACGCGGCATTAGTTGAGATCAATACACCGTTTGCAGCTTCAGCAGCAGTTGCACGAGCAACTTCTGTCGATAGATCACTTGTTAGAACACCTTCCGCACCAGTTGCACGAGCAATTTCCGCATCCAACTGTGATTGTAGGTTAACATCACCAGCAATACGAGAAGCATCAGCTGACTTGATTGCAGTATCTAACTTCTTGTCTGCATCTGCTAGAGATGTAGATAGATCGATATAGTTGGTGCCAGATGGAGTTGCGTAAGTACCGTCAGCATTTACACCAGCAGCAAGTTGAGTTGCAGACATTTCTGTCTCAAGTACTGTTGCACGTGAGTCTAGTGCGTTATCAGCATTTTGACGTGCAGTTGCTTCTGTAGTAATCTTACCATCTAGAACAGTATCTGCGTTTTCACGTAGAGTTGCTTCACTAGCAACGATTCCGTCTGCGTAGATTTTAGCAGCTGCTTCAGCATCATCTGCTTCTGATTCTGCGTAAGTCTGTGCAGAAGCAAGAACGACTGCGTCACGTGCAGTATAGTCTGCTTGATCAGTAGTTCGGAATGCAGCAAGATCAGTACGGATTAGTGTATCAGCAGCAGTTCGGTCAAGAATTTCTGTAGCAAGTGCGTCACTATCAGCATCAGCACGAGCAACAGCAGCTGCAAGTCCAGAAGTGTTAGTATCTGTCTCACCGTGTACTTCGTTGATTGCACCAGTTAGAGTTTGAGCAGCTGTGTCTAGAGTTTCTGAAGAAGAACCAATCTTAGATTCTAGAGCATCGATGTCACCTTCGTTAACTGTTAGACGACCACCTTGTAGACCTTGTTCAGTCTCAAGTGCAGATGCACGAGTTTCTAGAGCAGTAGCACGACCTTCAACAGTGTCCATTTCTGTTTCTAGAGTTGCAACTTTAGCAGTTTCGGTATCTACTTCACCATGTAGTTCGTTGATTGCGTCAGAAACGTTAGTAGCAACAGTTGCTAAAGTAGCAGAACCTTGCTTAGTTTCTAGAGCAGTAGCACGACTTTCTAGTACAGTAGCACGTCCTTCTACAGAAGTAGCACGACCTTGGATTGCAGTGAAGTCTGAATCGTGTCCATCTAAACGACCTTCAGCAACATCCATTTCTGATTGTAGTACGTCAACATTTCCTGCTTCAACGTCCAATTCTCCGTGAATCTCATTGATTGCGTCAGAAACGTTAGTAGCAACAGTTGCTAAAGTAGCAGAACCTTGCTTAGTTTCTAGATCATCGATGTCTGATTCATTGACATTTAGTCGACCGTTCTGAACAACTTGTTCGGTTTCTAGAGATGTTGCACGACCTTCAACAGCAGTTGCACGTGCTTCTAGATCCGTAGAACGAGTTTCTAGAGATGTTGCACGACCTTCGACTGTAGTCAATCGACCAGAGTTTGCAGAGATAACACCTGTTAGATCAGAATCTGCGTCTTGGAATGCAGAAACAATTTCTGTTAGTGAATCTAGAGCAGCACCATCATCATTAGAAACGATGTAGTCAACTCGACCTTCTAGAGTTGTTAGGTCAGTACGGATACCACCTTCAATACCAGTTGCTCGTAGAACTTCTGCATCAATTTGGTCTTGTAGGTCAGTGATATCGGTTGTTTGCAAGTTTTGTAGAGCAAGGATATCAGAGTCGTTTGCAGTGACTTGTGACTGAACACTGTCAACATCTGTACGTAGACCTGCTTCGATACCTTCCGCACGGTTCTTTTCAGTAACAACAGCAGCGGCATTAACACCTTCTGCGGCAGTTGCACGGTTGACTTCAGCAGTGATTTGCGCTTGATTGTCTAAATGATCAGCAGATTGCAATACTTGTAAAGCAAGAATGTCTGAATCAGCATCAGAAATATCAGATGCGTTTTGATCAACATCTGTACGTAGACCGGCTTCGATACCAGTTGCACGAGTTACTTCTGAAGATATCAGTGTTTGTATATCTGAATCAGCAGCAGTGTAATCAGTAATAACACCATCTACACGGGTACTTAGTGCAGATTCTGCCGCTAGTGCACGAGTGCGTTCTGTGTTAATAGCACCTAGGTTAGCTGAGATGTTTACAGTATTAGTGTTAACATCTGTACGTAAACCAGCTTCTACTGCTACCGCACGGTTCTTTTCAGTAACAACTGCCGCAGCGTTAACAGCTTCCGCACCAGTTGCACGAGCAACTTCGGTCGCTAGGTTAGATGTCAAAGTACCTTCTGCACCAATTGCGCGAGCAGTTTCAGCAATGATTTGACCTTGTAGATCAGAATCACCAGAATGACGAGCAACTTCTTCTGCACGTAGATCGATTTCATTCTGAGCAGCAAGAGATTCAACAGTGTCCATCTCACCTTCTAGTACAGTAGTACGTAGAGATAATGCGTCATCAGCAGCTAAACGAGTTGCTGCTTCAGAAGCAACCTGTGCGTCTGTATATGCAGTTGATTCTGACTTAGCAGTTGCGATACGAGCAGTAACAGTATTACCAACAGTACCGTTTACAGATGCGTCACCGATAAGTGCAGTATCTTGTGCGTCAGCATGTGATTCCGCAGCTGCTTGATGTGCGTCTGCTTCTTGATCAGTATATGATTTTGCAGATGCAAGAGTGTCTGAATCACGACCGATATAATCAAGTGTGATGTTATCGATTTGTGACTGTAAACCAGTATCCGCAATAGCACGAGTAGATGCTTCAGTATTGATATTAGTTTGTAGAACACCTTCAGCAGCTTCTGCACGTGCTTTCTCAGTAGAGATTGCAGTGGTGTTAGAAGAAACAAGAGCAGACATATCGCTATCAGCATTTTGGAATGCAGAAACGATTTCTGTCAGTGAGTCTAGTGCAGCTGAGTCAGTGTTTGAAGTAATGAAGTCGATTTGTGATTGTAGGTTTGAGTCACCAGCAATTCGAGCAGCAGTTTCAGTTGAGTCAGCAGTTTGTAATGCAGTGATGTCACCATCATTAGAAGTGATTTGTGACTGCAAGTTAGACTCGGTAGTTTCTGCACGAGTCTTCTCGACAAGTACTTTAGCAGCTGCATCAGCAGATGCAACAGTTTCTGCACCAGACTTAGAAGATGCAATTCGATCAGTGATAGTATTGCTTGCAGAACCGTCAACAGTTGCATCACCAATCATCAGTGTGTCTTGTGCTTCGGCATGTGACTGAGCAGCGTTCTGTGCAGTAACAATGTCAGCACCTAGATCGGTACGAACTTGTGTATCAGCAGTTGCACGAGCAACAATTTCGTCTTGCAAGTTTTGTGCGTTTGCAGCTTCTGCACCAGTTGCACGAGTAACTTCGTCTGCGAGGTCTTGTGTAAGAACAGACTCGGCAGCAGTTGCACGGTTAACTTCAACAGTGATCTGTGACTGTAGAGAAACAGATGTTGCTTCTTCAGTAGTCAGACGTGCGTCCAGTGCAGCGTCAGCAGCAATACGTGCAATCTCTTCAGCAGTAAGCAAAGAAGTGATTGCGACTTCAGCAGCAGTTGCACGAGAAGTTTCAGTTGCAATCGCATTTGAGTTTGCAGTTTCTGCCGCAATTGCACGAGCAACTTCAGTAGTGATTGCAGAAGAGTTAGCAATGATTGAAGCAGATAGTACATCATCCGCATCTTCGAACGCTTTGATTACTTCTACGAATGAATCGATAGCAGCTGAGTCAGTGTTGCTTAGAATGTCATCGATGCGACCAGAAAGAACACCATCAGCTGACTGAGATGCTGCTTCGATAGAATCTTCACGCAATTTAGCGCGAGTTTCTTCCGCAGTGATGTTTGCCTGCAAGGTAACGTCTGCTTGTGCACGTGTTGATGCTTCAGCATTGATGTTTGCTTGTAGTAATTGTTCTGCAACTGTTGCACGGCTTGTTTCTACCGCTACCGCGTCTGCGATATCTTGAGCAACTGCAGCCTGAGCACGCTCAGGTGTAAAGTATTGGTTATCACCTTCTTGCAAATCATCTGTTGAAAACGATGAAAAGAAAGCGTCTGCTGTAATTTTCTTTAATGAGTCAGAACCGACATCATAAAGAAGTGTAAAACAGTCAGATGGGTTAATCATACCTGTAAGGGTTGATTGTCCCTGTACTGCACTTTCGTCAAGTTTGGTATTGATTACCGCCTTATCAGCTAGTGCTGGGGATTTAATCTGCCTAAATGCCATTAGGTTATCTCCTAGGATTGAGTTTTATTGGATTTTTGTTATATAATTAAACGTTTAATAATATACTAACGAAATTTGATATAGATGTCCGTTCCAAATGGAGGGATTTCAAAGAACTGTATAGTGTTATCAAAGGTTTCATAGATTTCTTCAGGATGTTGAAGAACGTCATTCACCCATACGTCAATCAAATCATCACGAGAGGGTGTCCCGTTCAACGTGAATAGTGCAGTATCGCCCAGAGCAGTGATCGATTGTGCTTCTGGGATCACTGTACGATCATTGGTTGATGAAGAGGTACCTTCAATTAGATCAAACAATACAGTTTCTTGACCAGGTGTAGTATTTACCTGATCTTGTTTTGATTTCGCCAAGTTGAATAAACTCTCAGCAAGTACCCGATTGAAAGACTTGTTATTGATCATATTTATGATATACTATAGGATGGTTAATATACTCATTTATTTATAATTAAAATGAGTTTAACTAGACAGTTAATTTTATACTAATTGTTGCAAAGTAGACTTTATTTCTTGAATATCACTATCTAATGAATTTAGTCTCGTATTGAGTTGATCTATTTCTGCTTGCGTGGTGATATTTTCACCATTTAATGTGTAGTCTCCAAGAAGTTGGACACTAGAACCGTCAATTATAAATCTATCATCATTGAGGTGTTGTATTTTGAATTTACTACCACTAAAACCTAAGTGTTTGATAATAGTATCAACACCGTTATGGTAGAATCGAGTTTCTTCGTTTGTACCCACCGTAAATGCAAAATGGTCATCTAAGATAAGGTCATTACCAAGAGAAACTCCTGTAGAGTTGTAGGCTGCGACTTGAACTACTTGTTCGTCATCTACAACGTGAGTTAAGGAGATACTATCTCCAGTATCGGCAACATAGTCTATTCCTTGATGGAGCAAGACACCGTTGAGATAAACTTGAATCCTTGATGCATTATTAGGATTCGGATCGTACGTAAGTACATCACCAGAATCATCTTCTCCAGTGATCACTCCTAATGTGCCATCAGAAGTATAAATGTAAGAGTTGAATGTGGTGGTTGCAGAAAGATTATCGGTTCCAGTGCCAATTTCGACAATTGTCTGGATTCCACCGTCATACTCTCTTTTGATATAAACCTTACCATCTTGAGTATTGATGCCGATCTCACCCAACTTCAACTCATTAATTGCTGGAATATCCCCAAGACCATCAAAGGTTTTGATGTTATCACTTCTATTTTGAACGACACGACTTACAGGACGACCCATAGTAACTCTTCTTACTTTAGTCGTGCCACTGCCTACCCCACTAATTCTTTTGACTAGAGTTTCACTTTCAGTACTCGTTGATACCTTCCTTATAGGCATGGGATTATTACCTTGTCACCGAAGGATTGACTTTTATTTTGCCTTCAAGCACTCTTTCTATAATAGTGTTGCCTTCTCCATCGACATAACTTATCTCGACATCATAGACATATCTACCACGAGTAGTTAGCATGTCGGTTTGGAGATTGGTTAAGGAAATGGTAACAATACCATCTGTTGAAGGGTCTGGAATAATAGCAGTAAAGTCAACAGTACTGTCATCAGAACTATTGAAGGTTTTCTTCATCTTGGCAGATACAGAGAACCCAGTTAGGTCTTTTGTTGATTCGTCAGGGTCTACTAACTCTATTTGCAAAGCAAAGTCTGAACCCTGATCAATTGTGAAATCTTCGTAAGTTGCCATATTCCTAAAAACCTTAAACTGTTTATAAAACGTCTAACTCTATTTATAACAGTTTAAGGTTTGAAGATTGAGATATATTTACTCAGCAGATTCGATATCTGCAAGAACCATTGCACGGAAACCTTCGGATGCTTCTGAGTGATCAAAAACATAAGAAACTGTGCAACGCCAGTCATCTGTAGATGCGGTGTGATACATTACTTTGTCTGACTCACCGTAGTGACCGAAGTATGCAGCCTTACAAGTCCATTCACCTGGCTTGTCTTGACAACGAATTACTTCTTTAGTCTCTGGGTGAATGTACTCAAAGTAACCTGAACCGTCTTCTGAGTAAGAGAAGATTAGGTTGTAACCTGGAGCATTTGCATTATTGTGCCATGAGATGAATCCACCTGGTGGATATACTGCTGCAAGTGCATTGTGTTTAACCGACAAAAAGTTCATCATCTTGTCATTTAAGTCACGTAAGTGATGAGTCATGTCACGTTTGAATACTGGATGTGCGTCCTTATCAAACATCATGTGTGATTTATCGGAAAGTTTAAAGTTGTAACCAACTAGTTCGTCTGGGAAACCTTCATGACCTTGACCTTGAGCAACAATCTCATCCATATGTTTAGGTCCAACAAAGTATGGACGCTGTCGAATGTGTTGTGCAGCAGTGAGGTGACAGTTTTCTTCGAAACCTTTCATGGTATGCAACTTAGCGTATTCGTTTAGAATCTCTAGCAACTCAGGATTGTTTACCTGTACGTGCCTTAGATATGAGTCGTTTACCTGTGTCATACGATTGGAGTATCCTTGTTTAACC
>Ga0233444_10003166_pt1 | contig 16589 bp, 9 predicted proteins | sample SI_124_October20_6_FD_182792 | JGI IMG/M metagenome (GOLD analysis project Ga0233444, IMG submission 182792) | Seawater microbial communities from Saanich Inlet, British Columbia, Canada - SI_124_October2016_10_MG | ecosystem: Environmental > Aquatic > Marine > Inlet | place: Canada: British...
TAAAGCTAATAGGATTAGAACTATTCAAGAAACTGGAGCTTCTAAAGTAGACGAAGGGATAGAATCTGAGTTTATAGGAATAATAAATTACTGTGTAATGGCTTTAATTCAAATAGACTTGAACGGCGATAAAAGAATGGAGATTCCCTCAAATGAAGTAGTAGAATTGTACAATCAAAAAATATCAATGTCTAAAAACTTAATGCAACAAAAAAACCATGATTATGGCGAGGCATGGCGAGATATGAGGGTTTCTTCTTTAACTGATTTAATTTTAATGAAAGTTTTAAGAGTGAAGCAAATTGAAGACAATAAGGGCAAAACATTAATTTCAGAAGGAATTGATGCAAATTATTACGATATGATTAATTACAGTGTATTTGCAATGATTCATCTTAACTAATAAATATGAATAATAAATTAATTGGAATTTGGATAATAAGAATTGTAGTTTCCCTTTTGTTTTTGGCATCTGCTTATGCAAAAGTATACCACGAGCCTTCTGCCTACTTTTCAATAACAACTTTTGAAGCAAAACAATTAGTACCGTTAGGTTTTAGTTCTGAAATTTCTTCCTACCTATCTAGAATTTTAATTGCCTTAGAGTTTTCTATTGGAATATTAATTTTATTACCGTTTTACTTAAAAAGAATTGTTATTCCTCTTACTGTATTTGTTCTTGCAGCTTTTTGTATCCATTTAGCCCTCCAAATTTATTTAACTGGCAATAGTGGTAATTGTGGTTGTTTCGGCACTCTGTTGCCAATGACTCCTCTAGAAGCTATCTTAAAAAATATTTTTGCAATTGGGTTATTGGTTATTCTGAATAGATTGGTTTCTATAGACAAATCAAAGAAAATTGAAATATTTTATGGGTTTCTAATATATCTATCCTTTGTTGTTGGAATAATGGTTTTAGTACCTATAAAGAGTTCTGATAATGTTACTTTTGATTCTAATATTTATCAAATTCAAGAAGATTCATTTCTAGAAGGACCGAAACAAATGAAATCTGAATTTAGTCAAACCTTACCATTTGCAGATAATGGAAGACTTATTTTATGTTTTTTTGCACCAGGTTGTGACCATTGTAGAGCAGCTGTTAGATCCATTGATTCATTGTCTAAAATAGTAGAGAATTTCCCTAAAGTTGAAATCGTTTTCATGGATGAAGAAGTAGATAAGATTCCTGAATTTTTTGATTATGCAGGAAGCGAGTACCACTATATTGTCTTAGATATTTCAACTTTTTACGATGTTCTAACTTGGGAAAGAGATACTCCAGGTATTTTTTATATGTGGAATGGTAATGTTTTAAAAGAATTTAATGGGACTAACGATAGTGCCTATGATCCTGAATTACTTCTTAAATCAATAGAGAATAAATAGTATAAATAGTTTAAATGATGAGAAAAAAAATTGTTGCTGGTAATTGGAAAATGAATCTTAACAAGTCGGAAGCAGATGTTTTATACAACAACTTAGAATCTAAAACCTATCCAGATGATGTAGAGGTTATTATTGCGCCTGCTTCAATATACTTAGATAGTTTTAGCAATGCATCAAAAGTAAGTATTTCTTCTCAAGATGTATCTTCTAATAATAACGGCGCTTTTACTGGAGAATTTTCTGCAGAAATGCTTTCCTCTATTAATTTACGTTTTGCAATTGTTGGACATTCTGAGAGAAGAACTTTTCATAAAGAATCAGATTTACTTATTTTTCAAAAAGTAGAATTGCTTTTAAAATATGGCATCACTCCAATATTCTGCTGTGGAGAATCTCTTAAAGACAGAGAAAGTGAAAATCACTTTAATGTGGTAAAGTCTCAACTTTCACAAATTTTAAGTAATCTTTCTACTGAAGAATTTAGTAAAATTGTTATTGCTTATGAACCAGTTTGGGCTATAGGTACTGGGCTTACAGCTGACCCTCAAGATGCACAAGATATGCATTCTTTTATTCGTGGCCTTATTTCAGAAGTGTTTGGTAATAACTTATCAAATCAAACATCTATACTTTATGGGGGAAGCTGTAAACCTTCTAATTCCAAAGAACTATTTTCAATGAAAGATATCGATGGTGGATTAATTGGTGGAGCTTCTTTAGATTCTGATAGTTTTGAAGCTATTATAAATTCTTTTTAGTTTGGACTATACAGAAATTCAATTTGTTTTAAAAGAAAGGGTTCCAATAATTGATGTTTTTATACAAGAAATTGCAGATTTAGGCTTTGATGCATTTCAAGAGAATTTAAATATCCTTAGTTCCTATATACCTTCAATTAATTACAATGAGAAAAAGCTTCAAGAGCTACTGGACAATTACAGTGCTTTTATTATTTCATTTAAAGCAATTGATCATCCCTACAAAAATTGGAACAAAAAATGGGAGAGTAGTTTTCAACCGATTCTAATTAATGAAAATTGTCAGGTAAGAGCTTCTTTTCATCAACCTTCCAATAAAAAGTACGATATTATTATTAATCCAGAAATGTCCTTTGGAACAGGTCACCATGAAACTACTCGTTTAATGGCCAAAGATTTATTTAAACATGATTTAAAAAATAAAACGATATTAGATTTTGGTTCCGGGACAGCTATTTTATCCATATTGTCAGAAAAGCTAGGTGCTAAGGAAGTTGATGCAGTTGAAATTGATGAAAATGCAAATCAAAATGCAAGTCAAAATTTGGCAACTAATAATTGTAAAGCCATTAAAATAATTGATGGAGATGGTAATAGCATACCCAATAAAAAGTATGACTTCCTCTTAGTAAATATAAATAGGAATACGATTATTAAAGAATTTACAAACTTTTTAGAAGCAATGAAGAAAAATTCAATGGTGCTTTTTTCAGGATTTTTCGAATCGGATATTCATTACATTAAAGATTTATCTATTAAAAGTGGATTAAAAATTTTATATTCAGATTTAGAAAACCAATGGGCATTATTGGTTGTGACAAAAAAATAATTATGAAATTTAAAGTCTATTTAGCTATTTTATTTTTTGCAGGTTTTTTTTCAAAAGCTTTATCTCAGTCATCCTTCACCCCTGAACCAGAAAAATTCCTTAAAGACGTTCAAGCTTTTATTGGAATTTATGACAAATCAAAAGCAAAAAAATATATAAAATCTTTTGAACCTTTATGGCTAGGGGAATTTTTTAGTCCAGATAATAAAGCTTTTGTTTATGCTACTTTAAACTCGATGGAAGAAAAGAAACTAAATGTATATCCAGATTTCATAAATTATTTTAACGCCATATATAATTTTTCTAATTCGGGAATGAGTTCTGAAAAATTTGAAAAATGGAATAGTACTCTTGATAATGTAATAAAAAAATACAACAATAAAAGAGTGCAAGATTTTCTTAAAGTTTCCAATAATTTATTTTTAGATGGTACCATTTATGTTACATCAAGAACACAGAAAGCTGCAACAAGATGGCAAGTTTCTAAAAAAGAAAATTTTGACATTCAATTTGTTAAAAAACTTCCAATATTTATATTTAATGATGTTGATTTAAGATGTTTTTCAAAGAATGACAGTTCTGTAATTCGAAATACCTCTGGCCAGTTTTTCCCACTCACTTCACAATGGGAAGGAAATGGAGGCAAAATTGATTGGCAAAGAGCAAAAAAAGACAAAGATATTTATTACGCAAAAGTTAATAGTTACAATATTGGTCTAAAAAGTTCATCTTATTACATAGACTCAGTCTTGTTTTATAGCAGTTATTTTGATTATCCAATAATGGGTAAATTAACTGAGAAGGTTTTATCTTTTCGTGGATATTCAAAAGTTATTTATCCTGCCTTTGAGTCTTACAGTAAAAGGCTTAGTATTAAAAATGTCAATAAAAATAAAAATATTGAGTTTGATGGTGGTTTTACAATTCGTGGCAGGAACTTATACGGATCAGGAACCATTAATAATCTTTCAAAATTAAAACTTAGTTATAATGGTAAAGAAATTTTAGTAGCAGAGTCTATTAGTTTTATAATTAATGATGAAGGTGTTACATCTGATAAAGCAAGAATAAAATTTTCATTTGATTCTGATTCTATTGTTCATCCAGCCTCTAATTTAGTTTTTTCAGAGAATACCAAAACTCTTACATTGTCCAGAGGGGAAGAAGGTATCCTTGCTGCTCCTTTCTACAATAGTTACCATAAATTAGATATGTACGTTGAGACTTTATCATGGAAATTAGGAGAGCCATTAATTAATTTTTCTGCACCTAAAGGAACAAAAAGTATTAAGACTGCTCAATTTGCTAGTTTAAATTTTTTCGATGTAAAGAGTTACGATAATTTAAATACCGAGAGAGGTAATATTTTAGTTTCTATTAAGCGTTATGCAAATATATGTGGTTCCAATATTTTTTCACTAAATGAATTGGCAAAATATTTGGTAAAGAGTGTAAACGATTTACAATTCATGCTATTTAATTTGACTGAGAAGGGGTTTATAAATTACGATTCGGAAAGAAAAATAATCACATGTAGTGAAAAGCTATTCAATTATATTGAAAATAGGTCTGGTGAAAAAGATTATGATATTTTGATTATTAATTCTGATGCTGAAACCAATGCAAAACTTAGTCTTACGTCTTTTGATTTAACTATTTATGGGATAGATAGGGTAGTGCTTAGCTTGAAAAATAAAGTTTGGATCAAACCAGGAGGAAGAAGACTAACTTTAAAAAAGAATAGAGACTTATACTTTGATGGTTTAATAACTGCTGGTAAAACACAATATTTTGGTTTTGATTTCTCTTTTATTTACGATGATTTTAAAGTCAAATTACCCAAATGCGACTCCATGTTTATTTGGGCGAATTATAAAGAATCTAAAAGAAAAGGAAAATTAATAAGATTGCAATCTAAAATTGAGAATCTGGAAGGCCAAATTCAAATTGACAACCCTTCAAATAAGTCAGGATTGGATACTTCTTATCACGAATTTCCAACATTTAAATCCAATACCAAAACTTATGTTTATTACGATGATCCATCTATCCAAAATGGACTTTACAACAGAGAAAAATTTAAATTCATAGTGAATCCTTTCTTAATGGATAGTTTAGATAATTTTATAGATAAAGGAATTGATTTAAATGGACAGTTTATATCTGGAGGTATTTTTCCTGATTTTGAAGAGTCTTTACAGATTATGCCAGATTATTCTTTGGGCTTCATAAGAAATACCCCAGAGGATGGATTTAATATTTACGACCAATTAGCCAGCTATGATAATGAAATAAGACTCTCCAACGAAGGATTAAAAGGAACAGGAACTATTGAGTTTTTCACTTCTACTGCAATTTCAGATGATATAACTTTTTTCCCTGATTCAGTTGCTGCTATTGCTCACACCTATAATAACAAAGAGCAAGTTGAAGATCCTCAAATTCCTCTTATTGAAGGTAAAGACTGTAAGGTTTCATATATTCCAAAGCAGAATTTACTTTATGCGTATTCCATTGATTCTAACTTTAACTTTTTTAAAGGTGCCCAGGCATATTTAAATGGAAGATTAAAACTAGGTTATAATGGTATGTTAGGTAGTGGAGTTATGCGATTTGGTTCTGGAGAAGTCGAATCTTATGAGTACACCTACGAAACTGATGCTATTTTAGCTGATACGTGTGAGTTTAGGTTGGTTTCTCAAGACAATAATCTAGACGAATTATCTTTTAAAACTCAGAACTTAAATGGAAGAGTTGATTTTGAAACTAGAATGGGGGAGTTTAAATCTAATTCGGGGGAAAGTTTTGTTACTTTTCCAGAAAATGAATACATATGCTACATGGATCAATTTAACTGGTATATGGACAGCGATGACTTAGAAATGGAGAACAGCAAACAAGCTCAGTCAGATATTAATATTGATACAGATTTAGATCTTCAAACTTCCAATTTTTTCTCAATTCAACCAGACCAGGACTCTTTGAATTTTGGTTCTGCAAAAGCAAGATTTGATATCAAGAAAAAAAGAATTGTTTGTAACGAGATTAAATTTATAAAAGTTGCGGATTCTAGAATTAAACCTGATAGTGGTAGAATTATTATAAGAAGAAAAGCAAAAATTGATCCTTTAGAAAATGCATTTATTTTGACCAATGATGTAACTAAATATTACGAAATATACGATGCTGATGTGGAAATTAATACCAAACACGATTATACTGCATCTGGAATTTACGATTATATGGACTTAAATGGTACCAAACAAAATATTTTCTTTTCGGAAGTGAGACCCGACACCACGGACCAAACACATGGAACAGGATTTATTAAGAAAAATAAAGATTTTAAACTTAGTCCCAATTATAGTTTTTATGGAGATGTTAATTTAGTTTCTACCAATCCTGGTTTAGAATTTTCTGGTTTTACTCAAATTGTCCATAGTTGTAAAAACATTCCACAACAATGGATTAGTTTCACCGCAAATATTGATCCATTAGAAATTCTAATTCCAATAGAGCTTGATTCGAGTACTAAAAATTCCAATTTTAATAATGTTTTTTCTGGTCTTGTATTTAACAATACAGATTCATTATCTCTTTACTCTTCTTTCTTATCTTCTAAAACCAATGACAATCATATAGGAATGATTAATGCAGACGGGTTTTTAAAGTATAATTCTAAAAGAAAGGAATACCAATTATCCAATTCTGAAAAATTAATTGAGTATACTATGCCTGGGAATTATACTTCTCTTAACATAGAAAATTGCAGATTGAAATCTGATGGAGTTTTTAATTTTGCTATTGATTTAGATCAAATTTCTTTAAAACCAGCAGGAGAAATAAAATTCAACCCTAAAAAATGGGCTACAGATTTTAAGACCTCTACCATGCTTGACTTTCATTTTAGTGCAGATGCATTAGACAAACTAGCAAAGACAATAATTGAATACCCAGAGTTAAGAACTTTAGATTATCAGAATTCTTATTATGAAAAAGCCTTAAGTGAATTTACTTCAAAAGATGAATCAGATGCAATGATTTCATCTCTTAACATAAATGGTAAAATAAAGAAATTCCCTGAAAAACTAGAAGTTCCTATGTTTTTAGGAGATATAAGATATAAGTGGAATTCTAATAGAAAGGCTTATGTTTCTTATGGAGATATTGGGATTGCTAATATCAACAAAAGACAAGTAATGAAATATGTCAAAGGAAAAATTGTTATTTCTAGAAAGCTAACAGGTAATGAAATTACTGTTTATTTACAATTAGATAAAGACAATTTCTATTATTTTAATTATAAAAAGGGATTAATGACAACATTCAGTTCAAATGAAGAATTTAATAAAACTATTTCTGAGACTAAAAAAGACGAGACCAAAAGCAAGAAAAAAGGAAAGCAAGACTACCAATACGTTTTAGGTGCAGCAAAAGATGTAGCACCGTTTGTTGCAACTTATATGAAATAGAATGCAGAATATATTTGAATTAAATAATTTGTTTGCTATTTTACTATCCTATTTTATTGGATCAATTCCATCTGCTATATGGATTGGTAAATGGTTTTTTGGAATAGATGTTAGAGATTATGGAAGTAATAATGCAGGGGCAACTAATACTTTTAGAGTAATTGGAAAGACTGCTGGATTTACAGTTTTATTTATTGATATTTTGAAGGGTTGGATTTCGGTTAAAATTCTTACTTCTTTTTTGCTTTGTTCACCTGACAGCGTTGAATTTATCAATATGCAGATTATTGTTGGTATAACTGCAGTTTTGGGCCATGTTTTTCCAATTTATGAAAAGTTTCAAGGTGGCAAAGGAGTAGCTACTTTAATGGGTATTATTCTAGCAATTAACTTCTCTGCTGCAATTGGCTGTGTAGTTATATTTTTATTGATATTTATTTTTACTAATTATGTTTCTTTAGGTGCTATAATAGCTGCTATATCTTTTCCAATTATTACCATTTTAATTCTAAGAGTAGAATCCATTTCACAAATGTACTTTTCAATTTTTATATCGATATTAGTACTATTCACTCACAAACCTAATATCTATAGGCTTTTGAGTAAAAATGAAAATAAAATGAATATTAAGCTAAAAAAAGATTCGACTAATTGAATTTGGTTAAGACATATTGTTTTTTATTTTTCATTTTTTTCATTTTTAATATAGTAGGACAAGAAAATTTTAAAAATGAAGGGGAGCGAATCAAGTATGCCAATAATTTATTTGAGGAACAGAAATTTATTGAGGCCGAACCTCATATGTCCAACTTTTTAAGTAACAAAAACAACTCAGAATATAATTTTAAGTATGGAGTATGTGTTTTATTTAAATATGCAGATAAGTCCAAATCTATCCCTTATTTAAAAAAGGCTATAAAAGATTCTGAAGTTGATCCAAGAGCTTATTTTTATTTGGGACGGGTATACCATTACAATTATCTATTTCAAGATGCTTTAAACCAGTACAAAAAATACAAATCTCTAGCCAATTCTAAACAAGCCAAATCACTAAAGTTGGAGATGTACATAAACATGTCTAAAAATGGTCAATCTTTAATGAAAAATCTTTCAGACATTGTAGTAATAGCTAAAAAAACTACTTCGGTTGATAAGTTTAACTACAGTTACGATTTGAAAGATATTGGCGGAAGAATCTTAGTAACAGAGGAGTTTCAAACTAAAATAGATAAAAAAAAGAACCATAAATCAATTATATATTTCCCACCTCTAAACCAAAATATTTTATTTTACTCAAGTTATGGAGAAGTTGGAGATAATGGCTTAGATATTTATTTCAAAAAACGATTGTCTGGTGGAGGATGGTCTTCTCCCAAAATTCTTCCTGAAAATATAAACTCTCCTTACGATGAGGATTTTCCTTTTTTGAATTCCACTGGAACCACTTTTTATTTTTCATCTATGGGACATAATTCTATGGGAGGCTATGACATATTTAGATGTAATTACGATGCAACTACTAATGACTTTGGTCCAATTTCTAATCTTGATTATAAGATAAATAGTACGGATGATGACATTCTATATTTAGTAGACAAAAACAATAAAAATGCTATTTTTTCGTCTAAAAGATCTTCAGAGGGAGGAATGATTGATGTATATAACGTAAAGGTTCAACTTTTACCTATGCAAAACATCATAATTTCAGGTAGTTTTAAAAATTCTATTTTTGCAGAAGATTACAAAGCAAATATCAAAGTGCAAGATGTAAGAACCAATAAATTAATTGGATCCTACAATGTAGATAATGAGTCAAATTATAATATACTATTGCCAAATTCAGGGAAATATAAGTTTATTGTTGAAACTCCTGAAAGTGAGAAAATTCATGCTGGTTTAGTAGAAGCCCCTGCTCAAACAGAGTTAAAAGCATTAAAACAGGAAATTGAGTTGGTTAAAATTAATGGCGAAGAGAAATTAATTATTAAAGATTATTTTGATCAATCTCCAGAAAATGAGGCAGTTATTATTGCAAATCTTTTAAAAGAAATGTCCAATCCTGAAATAAATATTAATCAGTATCCCGATAGTGTTTTAGATAAAATGGTTGAAATTAAAAGTGAGGATTTAGTTATTGACCCGAATGAAGAAAGTAATACTTTATATGATAGTAGTGAAAATGAGATTAATGATTTCAGCGAACAAAAAGACCAACTTTTAAATGTGAAAAATGAAAGATTAGATGATTTAAAAGAACAAAGTATACTAGTATCTAATATTGCCAAACTCAAGTCAGAAGAATCGGTTATAAATGCTCAGAAAGCAGACGATATTTTATTAGAATTGGAATCTGAAGAGAACGACTCGATTAAAAATGTTCAATTGAGATTAGCTGCAAAATTTAATGCTACCAGTAAACGCTTAAGCCAGGAAGTTACCAATGCAGTTGCAATTTCTAAAAGAATGAATGAAGAAATAATTTTAAAAGAAAAAGAAATTTTGATTATCCAAAAATTAGAAGTTCAAGAAGATTTGGTTGCAAATAATAATGATGAAGTAAAAATAATTGAAAGTATTAAAAAGCAATTATCTGATCCTTCAAAAGAAAAGTCAACTGTTGAAATAATTCAACAACAGTCTATAGAAAAAGACGAAAAAGCTAATGATTTACTGGAAAATGCAGAAGAAATAAAACTAAAAAAACAAGCCTTACAATCTCAGTTAAATGAAGAGAAGCTAATTTTGAGTTCTACGAAAAAGAAAAAAGAAATTGATATACATAATTTAAAAATAAATGAACTAGAATCTAAGATTTCAAAACTAGAATTAGATATTGAAAATAAATTTTCTCAGTACGATGAATTGGTCTTAGAAAAGAAACAGCTTGAAGACCAAGCTAAGGATTTAAAGGAAATTAAAGTTTCACAAAAGTACAAGGATATACCTCTAGAATCAGATTTGGATCTTGAAGATATTGAAATTAACAATGACAATACAATTTCAAATTATATAGAAAAGAACGATCCTCAGTTGGAATCTGTGGTAGTAGCTATGGTTGATAATGGAATAGATTTATCTAATTATACTGAAGAAAATACAAATATTAGTCAGGATTTGTCAAATTTAGATGAAAGCGCTTTAGAAAATAATCAAGGGGAAGAAATGAAGGAATTAACTTTAACGTCCAGCGATAATACGTCTGATATTATAAGCGATAGTTCTGCTAGTATTTCTAAAAAAGAAGATGATTCTTCTAATAAAGGATCTTTGATTGAAGAAAAAAAGAATATTGAATTTGTTGAGAATTTACCATTAGATATTCCAATTGCCAAGGAATTTATAGAGATTCAAAGTCAAACTGTAAATGGAGTTACTTTTAGTTCAGAGTCAGAACCAGAAACTTATAAAGTTGTAGCTGAAGTTGATAAGGAAGTGGTTTTTGTTCAAAACAAATATGAGAATCAAACCAACAATAAAATAATAGAAATCAATAAAAAAAGTATTGACAAAATCAATTTGCTTTCCAATGAAACCGAGGATCTAGAGCTTCAGAAACTAGATATGGATACAGATAAAAAAAAGGCTAAAGTAGATAAAAAAATAAGTAAAATAAATAAGAAGAAAGCCAAAGCCCAGCTTAAAATTTCCGATGATATAGCATTTGTAAACGACAATGAGATCAAACATTTAAATAGAGAAATATCTTCCTCTAAAAAGGAGTTTGAATCAGATTTTAAAGAAAGTTTTAAATTTAAACAAGCTGAAAAATATGAAGTTGCTGCCAATGAGCTTAATACAAAGTCTATTGCACTGAGAGATAAAGCTAGTTCAGAAAAAGACAAAGTTAAGAAGGGTAAATTAATCGAAGAAGCTATTGAGTTTGAAAACACAGCAATTAATTATCTTGTAAAATCCAAGAAATTATATTCTGATGCCATATTAGAAGATTTTTCAGACGACAAACTTTCTGTTGCAAAAACATTAAACCCTAGCCAATTAAAACAATCTGTAAGATTGGAAAAACTTTCCGATGTTGCACTGCAAGAATCTAAGATTTATTCTGAAAAAGCAGTTGAATTAATAGCTCAGGGTGATGTGATAGGTGCTAAAGAATATGAAAATTTAGCTACCATTCAAAAGAAAAAATCTTCTAATTATTTAGAAAAATCTTTAGACTTTAAAAAAATTGAAATGGCTATAGTGGAGGATATTGAAATTTCTAAATCTTTAGTAGATGCAGAAGTCATTACTATAGCTTCTAGTAATGAATTCAAATCTTTCTATGAATCCGAAAAAGAAGTTAGGGAACTAGAAATAGAGAATCAGAAACTAAAAGTAAAAAGTGAAGGTTATTTAAAAATGTACGACCAAATGGTTGCTAAAGCAGATGCTTTGGAGCAACAGTCCAAAACAGAAAAAGATGTTTTAGCAAAAAAAGAGTTGATCAATGCCTCTAAAAATTTAAAAATTGAAGCTAAAAAGAACAAGGAATTTTCAGAGGCAATGATTTATAGTATGGATTCTGTAAAAAGAGAAATAAAGAATAAGCAAATGAGTCAAGCTCTTGTTCTAGAAATGTTGGATTCTACTCAAAAAACACAAATTAAAGCATTGGCTATTTCTGGAAAAGCAGATAGTGTTCTTGCTTTATTACCAGAGGAGTCTGTAGATACTACTGATTCATTGGAATTAGATTTATTAGCTAGTGATTCGTCAGAATTAGATATAATCGAGGAAGAAGTAGAAGTGGTAGAGGATGTGAAATTACCAGAATTCGAACCAGAAATAGTTCCTGTTAATCCAGAAGATATATTGTCCAAAGATTTTGTGCCACCATCTGTAATTACTCAAGAAATATTTCTTTTAACAGATAAAAAAGTTTATTCTAAAGAAAACCCTATTCCATTAAACCCTAAAATTCCTAAAGGTTTAATATTTAAAGTTCAGGTAGGTGCTTTTAGAAATCCAATCCCACAAGATTTATTTCAAGGATTTGCTCCAATAAGTGCGGAAAAAGTAAGAGATGATATTACAAGGTATAGAGTGGGTTATTTCAAGACTTATCAAGATGCAAATAAAGCTAAAAATCAAATTAGAGGTCTAAGTTCTAGTTACAGAGATGCATTTGTAGTAGCAATTAACAATGGAGATAGAATTAAGTTAAGTGAAGCTAGAGCTATTTTATCCAATCAGCTAGTTCCCAATATACAAACTACATCGCCATTGCCATCTTCTATAAATAGTTTGTCTAATTTAAGAACCGAAATTGCTCAAGACGTAACATTGGCATCAGTAAAAACTATTGACCAAACAACTGGAATCTTTTATTCTGTTCAAATTGGTGCTTTCTCTAAACCGTTATTAAAAGAAAATGCACTTAATATTTCTCCTTTGGTAGTGAGTAGAGTTAACAATTTATATAAGTATTCAACTGGAGAATTTAATACTTTAGAATTGGCTGCTAGAAGAAAAGCAGAACTGATAGACGATGGTATTCTAACAGATGCTTTTATTATTGCTTATAATAATGGAAGGAGTATTAGTCTTCAACAGGCAAATTCTGTAAATCCAGATAGAGTAGTAGAGTACGAAAATCCAATAATTTATTACATAGATTTTGGAACTTATGGTAGCGACATCCCTCTTGATTTGGATGGAACAAATTTAAAATTGAGAGATTTTAATGTTAAATCTAGGTCTAGATTTGCAGGTAGTCAATTTTTTAGTAAGAAATACAATTCTTTAACTGATGCACAAATTGCTCTTAATTCAATTAGTTCTGATGTAGTTTCAAATTCTAAGATAATTAAGTCTACTCGTGACGATTTTAGTTTTAATTATGAATACAAGATAGAAATAGGAGTGTTTAATAACCTTACAGATGACCTTCAGTCCAAGTTTGACAAATTAAAAACTTTAGATATAAAAGGAATTGAAACCAACGGATTAACAATTTATTATTCTAAAAGTAGAGATGATTATGAATCTGCAACAACAGATTTAAATGCCTGTAAGTCTCAAAATCTAGAAAACTCTAAAATTGTGGTATTTAAAGATGGCGTTTTAACCAAAATTGAAGAAACTTTAAACAGTTTCAAATAATCTATGTAATTCACTAATTTTGAATAATGAGTGATGGTAATCAGTACCAAGAAGTTATAGATACGTTAGAGTTATTAAACTCTCAAAAATCTATTTTGCTCTACAATGATGAGGTTAATACTTTCGACCATGTTATTGATTCCCTATGCAAATACTGTGACCATGATAGCGTACAAGCAGAACAATGTGCTTGGATTGTACATAACAATGGAAAATGCTTGGTTAAAAAAGGTTCTTATGAAGAACTAAAGCCAATTTGTAATGCTCTAAATGAGAATGGATTAAGTGCCCAAATTCACTAAATCAATTTATACATCACTGTCCATTAAATCTGTTACAACGTGGTAGCGAGGATCATCTATTGAAGTCTTTATTATCTTATTTAATTTAGGGTCTGCTTTTATAAGTAAAGTAATACACTCGGGACTAAGATGAGTTAGTTTTAGATTTTTCTTTGCTTTTAAATACTTTTTAGCTAGGTTACTTATGGCTTCTATTCCAGAATGGTCACTTACTTTAGATTCTATAAAATCAATTTCTATATTTTCTGGATCTGTTTTTAAATTAAATTTGGAGTTGAAATTTTGAACTGAGCCAAAAAATAATGGTCCCCAAATTTCATAAACTTTTGTTCCGTTAGACTTGATTCTTTTTCTAGCACGAATCATTATGGCATTTTTCCATGCAAATACTAATGCAGATATTATGACTCCCACAATAACTGCAATAGCAAGATCTTGCCAAACTGTAATTGCTGAAACTGTAATTAGAACTATTGCATCAGAAATTGGTATTTTTCTAATAATTCTAAAACTACTCCATGCAAATGTTCCTATTACTACCATGAACATAACACCCACAAGTGCTGCTATTGGAATTTTCTCAATTAGTGGAGCACCAAAAAGTACAAAGCATAGTAAAGCTGTTGCTGCTATCAGTCCAGACAATCTTCCTCTTCCTCCAGAATTGACATTGATAATAGACTGACCAATCATAGCACATCCACCCATTCCCCCGAATAAACCATTTAGAATATTTGCGCTTCCCTGAGCTAGGCATTCTCTATTTCCACTTCCTCTAGAGTCTGTTAGTTCATCAATTAAATTAAGAGTCATTAAAGATTCTATAAGACCTACTGCTGCCAATAGAAATGCAGTAGAAAGTATTAAGCTCCAATGGTTTGACATGGTGTGAAATAAATCAAATATTTGAAATTGAAAACTCGGCAAAGAACCTTCTAGCCCTTTTCCTCCACCATCTACAATAAAACTTCCTACGGTACTTACTTCTATCTTTGCTAGTATTGTTATGCTAGCTACCATTATAATAGCAACAAGAGCTGCTGGTATCTTTTTGGTGAGTTTTGGTAGTAGATACATAATGAGCATGGTTAATCCTACTAGACTTGTCATAATTAAAAGATCTGAACCATTCATCCAGGAAGAAATTCCGTTATTGGTTTGTTTAAAAAGATTTAACTGAGATAAAAATATAACTATCGCGAGTCCGTTTACAAAGCCCATCATAACAGAGTGGGGAATAAGTCTTACAAATTTACCAAGTTTAAATATTCCGGCGGCTATTTGAATAACTCCTACCAATAAAAGTGTAATAAATAGCCATTGTAGTCCTAGATTATCAATTGGATTTTCTAGGTTTAAACCAACTTGATTTCCCTTTTGAATCATATGAACCATTACCACAGCCATTGCACCAGTTGCACCAGAAATCATTCCTGGTCTGCCCCCAAATAAAGCAGTCACAAGCCCCATTATAAAAGCACCATAAAGACCAACTAAAGGATCTATGCCTGCTACAAATGCAAAGGCCACTGCTTCGGGAACCAATGCCAATGCAACAGTAAGTCCTGATAGAATATCTTTTTTTGGATCTAGAGTAAAGTTGATAAAAAGTTTTTTCATTGTAGCTACTTAAATTTTTTCAAGCGGCAAATATATACTTTTAGATATCCCTTCTAATGAAATATAGATATTAAATAAAATATAATAATGTTGAATTTAAAACACACATGGTTTCACATTTATATTTTATCTAAAAAGGAAGTTTATTGGGTTGAAATTTTTGAACTTAGTACTATTAAAAAATAGTACATTTACTATTGATGAAGACAGATTTTATATTATACAAAGAGAGTAACAACAAGCCTATCATAGTAAATGAAAAATCAAATGCTGAATTACTTCAAAGGTGTCAAGATAACTGGTATCACAAACTGGATATTAAATATTTAGACGGTAAGAAATGGCACGAAAAACTGGGTTTAAAATCTTTACTTAAAAGAAAAGATGGGGTAGATTATCTGTTTATTCATATTCCAAAGACAGGTGGAATAAGTTTTAAGTTCAATGTGATTTACAACCAACACATGAACAAGAAAATTGCTATATATCATAAGTTTAAATTCCCTCCAAATAATGTTTCTGAGCTTGATATTTTTAAAGAAGACAAAAAAATGTTTACTCTTTTAAGAAATCCAACAAATACTACAATTTCTGCATATTATCATTTTAATCATTTTTTAAAAATGAGTCTTGTAGATTTTTGTAATAAGTATACCAATATGCAGACCAAATTTCTTCTTGGTTACGATATTTGTTCCTCCTATCAAGTAAATAATATGGATTTTAATAGAATTAAGAAATTGATAGACGAAAAAAAACTGATTGTTGGCATTCATAAAACCAAAAAAATGAATGACATCTATAATTTATTAGAATTGGATTTGGATAAGGTAGATAAGTATGTTTTGAATAAAAAAATAGAGGTTAAGTACAAGTACAGGGATATTCCAATGGCATTAAAAAAGCATATAAAAAAAATAAATATTTACGACAATATGTTGTACGATTATGTTTTGAACTCTTGATTAAATAACTCTACATTTGTAAAATATTGGCCTCGTAGTTCAACTGAATAGAATACCTGATTACGGCTCAGGCGGTTACAGGTTTGAATCCTGTCGAGGTCACAAGTGCTCAATATAAATATTGAGCATTTTTTTTGTTTCAAACCTCCAAC
>Ga0233444_10003167_pt1 | contig 16589 bp, 15 predicted proteins | sample SI_124_October20_6_FD_182792 | JGI IMG/M metagenome (GOLD analysis project Ga0233444, IMG submission 182792) | Seawater microbial communities from Saanich Inlet, British Columbia, Canada - SI_124_October2016_10_MG | ecosystem: Environmental > Aquatic > Marine > Inlet | place: Canada: British...
TGGAGGTGATATTTTATTATCAATAGATTTAACAGGACCTTTAGGTATTTTTTCTATGCATTGAAGAATAATTTTTACGCTTTCTCTCATTTCTTCTATTCTACAAAGATATCTATCGTAACAATCTCCATTTTTTCCAACTGGTATTTTAAATTCTAATTCTTTGTAAATTTCATACGGTTGAGATTTTCTTAAATCCCATGGAACTCCTGAACCTCTAAGCATAACTCCTGAAAAACTATGATCTAGAGCTTCTTGCTTTGATACAATTCCGATTTCAACATTTCGTTGTTTAAAAATACGGTTATCAGTTAACAAATCTTCAAGATCATCAATAATTTTTGGGAAAGATTTACAGAATGCTTCAATATCCTCTATAAGTTTTAATGGAATATCTTTATGAACACCGCCTGTTCTGAAATAATTTGCATGTAGTCTTGAACCTGATGCTCTCTCATAAAAAGTCATTAAAGTTTCTCTCTCTTCGAAGCCCCATAAAGAGGGAGTTAAAGCTCCTACATCTAAAGCTTGAGTAGTTACATTTAAAATATGACTTAAAATTCTTCCTATTTCACAAAAAATTACACGAATATATTTACCTCTTATTGGAACCTCAATATTTAATAATTTTTCAGCAGCCAAAGCAAAAGCATGCTCTTGATTCATTGGTGCTACATAATCCAACCTATCAAAATAAGGTAAAGCTTGTGTGTAGGTTTTTTGTTCAATAAGTTTTTCTGTACCTCTGTGAAGTAAACCTATGTGTGGATCGGCTTTTTCTACAACTTCGCCATCAAGTTCTAATATAAGTCTAAGAACGCCATGTGCAGCGGGATGCTGTGGACCAAAATTTAAACTTAATGATTTAGTTTTTTTTGTCATCTTGATCTTTTTTTTTAATTTCTTTAATATAATTTGTTCCCTCCCAAGGACTTTCAAAATCAAAATTTCTATAATTTTGTTCAAGCTTCACTGGTTCGTAAACAACTTTTTTGTCTTTCTCACTGTACCTAACTTCATTGAATCCTGTTAACGGAAAGTCTTTTCTTAATGGATGTCCTTTAAAACCATAATCAGTTAAAATTCTTCTAAGATCAGGGTGGTTTTTAAATTTTATACCATACATGTCAAAGACTTCTCTCTCCATCCAATTGGCAGATGGAAAAATTTTTGTTATAGAATTTATAACTTGGTCTATTTGAAATTTTATTAAAAGTTTAATTCTTGTATTAAGTTCATGAGATAAAAACAAGTAGACTAGTTCAAATCTTTTTTCATCCTCTGGATAATCAACTCCAGCAATATCTATAAGTTGTCTAAATTTACAGTTGTCATTTGACTTTAAAAATTGAATTACATCTATTAAATCTTTATCATTGATTTCGATCAATAGTTCATCATATTTAATTATTGAGTTTTGAATTTTACTAGAAAGCTCTGAATTAATTGTTTTTTCAATAATTTGTAATTTTTCTAAAATCATATTATCTTGCTACAGATCCTTCTCTTCTAATCTTTTTTTGAAGTTGTAAAATTCCATATAGCAATGCTTCAGCTGATGGGGGGCAGCCTGGAATATAAATGTCTACTGGAACAATTTTATCACAACCTCTAACTACTGAGTAAGAATAATGGTAGTAACCTCCTCCGTTAGCACAACTTCCCATAGATACTACATATCTTGGTTCAGGCATTTGATCATAAACTTTTCTAAGAGCAGGAGCCATTTTATTTGTTAGTGTTCCTGCAACTATCATCACATCTGATTGTCTTGGGGAGGCCCTTGGTGCTGCACCAAATCTTTCTAGATCATATCTTGGCATTGAAGTTTGCATCATTTCTACAGCGCAACAAGCAAGACCAAATGTCATCCAGTGTAAAGAACCTGTTCTTGCCCAATTAATTAAATTATCACTCGATGTCGCAATGAATCCCTTTTCTGCAAAATCTTTTGCTAGATCTTTAAATTCTTCAGGTATTTTTTTTTGTTTGTTGGAAAAAGAATCTAATTTTACTCCCATTCTAATGCTCCTTTTTTCCATTCATAAATGAATCCAATTGTTAATACTCCAAGAAAAAACATCATAGACCAAAACCCAAGTGCACCTATTTCACCTAAAGAAATTGCCCATGGAAATAAGAATGCAATCTCTAGGTCGAATATAATAAAAAGTATTGCCACTAAGTAAAATCTGACATCAAATTCCATTCTTGAGTCATCAAAAGGTTCAAACCCACATTCATATGCAGAAAGTTTTTCCGGGTCAGGATTTGATGGGGAAGCTAGAAAATTTGCTATTACGAATCCAATACTTAAAATTAAAGCTATAAACAAAAATATTATAATTGATAAATATTCAGCTAAAAAGTTGTAAATCATTTTTTTAATTAATATCTACCTTAATACATTTAAGTTTAAGGATTCTTACATTAACTATGTAGTCTTTATAACATTTAACTTTAAAGTGTACAGGACAGAAAGAAGCATTTTTGTTGATGAATAAATGTTAATTTATATCAATATAGATGAAAACGATTATCAATTAGTGGCGGGAGTGACCGGGCTCGAACCGGCGACCTCCTGCGTGACAGTCAGGCGCTCTAACCAACTGAGCTACACCCCCACAATTCAATAATGGTGGGCGGTAAAGGACTCGAACCTATGACCCTCTCGGTGTAAACGAGATGCTCTACCAACTGAGCTAACCGCCCTATTAAATAAATTGAGATATACAATAAAAATTTTATAAAGTAAAAAAGTATTTAAATTCTTATGTAATTTCGATAAATAACTATAGTATTAGTAGATTATGATTTTAAAGTGTAATTCTTGCGAAAAAAAATTCGTTGTTCCTGATCAGGCTATAACAGCTTCAGGTAGAACAGTTCAGTGTGGATCTTGTGGAAATAAATGGAGACAATTTCCAATTAAAAGCATCGTTAACAAGAAAATTACAAAAAAAAAAATTAACCCTAACAAAAGCATAAATCTATCTCCCAGCACTAAAATTAAAAAAAAGAGAGCAAAAAAAACCAGAGAAATTGATTTATATTCTCCAGAATACCTTCAAAAAAAACACGGGATTTCTCTTAATAATATTAATTATAATTATGACAAAAAAATTAATAAAAAAATTTCTTTTGGATTTTATAATTCGTTAATATTATTTAGTGTTACTATGATTGTTTTATCCCGAACTTTATTTTTTTTCCAAGATTTAATTATTGAAAATTTCCCGTTTACAAGTTTTTACATAAATTACTTTTTTGAGAATATTAGAAATATTTTTGAAATCTTAAAAAATCTTATCTCCAATTACTAGACTCTAGATCTTTAATATTGACAAAATTATTAGATAACTCAGAGTTATTTTTTTTTATATCATCATAAAAATTCCAAGCTAAAATTAAAAGTGTATTTTTTTTGTTAAAAATTTTAGATTTACTTTTAATTGGTATTTTTATTCCAGGTATAAACTTGTTGTGCTTTAACTTGTTATCCTCAACTATAAAATCTATTTCTTTTGAAATGCCAAAAAAATTTAATGCTGTAGTTGCTTTTGCTGGAGCTCCGTATCCTATTATTGTTTTATTTTCTTTTTTTAATTTTTTAATATTTCTAAGAACATTGTCTCGAATTTTGTAAACTTTTTCTCCAAACTTTTGATACGTTTTAAATTTCTTAATTCCAAATTTTTCCTCTTCATTTAGCATTTTTTTAACACTAGTCTGTATTTTTACTTTTTTATCTTTCTTAACATATATTCTTATAGATCCACCATGCGTATCAACTTTTTCAGATCTAAATATCTTAGCATCAAAATTATTAAAAAAGTTTACTAAAGAAGTTAAAGACCAATAATTATAATGTTCATGATAAATATTATCAAAAGTTAAATCATTTAAAGTGTTCATTAGGTATTGTACCTCAATTATTATTGTTCCTTTTTTTCCAAGTAAAGCAAACATGCATTCGGCCATCTCTTTTAATTTATCTGAATGAGCAAATACATTTGAAGCTAAAATTAAATCAGCTTTTTTTTTAATTTTTTTAAGATTTTTTTTCTCTAAAAAACCATTAAAAGTCTTTATTTTGTTTTTGTTTGCAAGTTTGGCAAGGTTTTTTGCAGGCTCAATCCCTAAAACTTTTTTAAATCCTAAATCCAAAAAAGGTTTTAACGCGACCCCATCATTACTTCCTATATCAATAATATAAGATTTTTTTGTGTTTAACTTTAATACTTGTGAATATTTTTTTGCAGCTTCAACAAAATGATTTCTAAATATTTTTGAAGTTGAAGATGTGTAAAGATAATTCAAAAACATTTTTTTAGGATCAACTGAAACAGATAATTGGCAATTATGACAATTTTCACAGTAATTTAACTCTAATGGATATAATTCACATTTTTCGTTTTCTTTATTAAGTAAGTTATTTGCTAATGGTTGATAACCTAGAGATACAACTCTTTTAAGATTTGTATTTCCACAAGATCTACAATCAAATTTATAACTTTCTAATAATAAATTTTTTTCTTTTTCATCTACAAAAGCGTATCTAACTGTATGTGTTATTCCGTAATTTTCATGATCTCTTTCTCCTCTCACTAGGTTTAAAAATGTTGTGTCTTTAGTAAAAACCATAGTATGAGCTACATTAGGTTTTATAATTGATAATTGTCCTGCGTTAACAACCTGAGTAACTTTAGGTGAATTTGGATTTATAATATCTTGAAATATTTCAATGATTTGACCTTTGGTAAACAAACATTTTTGTTCTTGTTGTGGATGATAATGGTTTGCTCTCATTGTTCCTTTTTTAGAGTCTATCATACCAATCAAATTAATGGGCTCTGTTAATTCGTGATTGCTAATTGTTCCTCTTTCATCAACAAATAAATTTTTACCGTTTCTGACAAATTCTAAGTCCTTAATTAAATCTTGCTTAGACCATTTTTGAATCATTTCTTTGATATTTTGATTAAGATTATAAAGAAACTCAAAACCGGTATTCAATAATTTTTTATTTGATAAAGAAAAGCCTAAATTTGGCACTTCATCATTTGTTTCTTTTAATGTGACTTTAGGATTATGTTTCTTACACACCTCGGCGACTTCTTTGACTGTAACGGTGTCCTTTGTTAAATTAAAAGTTTCTGATTTAATATTATTTTTTTCTTCCATAAATTTAAAGCATCGAGCAACATCTATTAACGGAACTAAACTTTTTATTTGTCTCCCTCCAGCAAATAATTTAAGCGTTCCATTTTGGGAGGATATTTTAGAAAATAAATTAGTCATTATATCAATTCTTGTTGAGTCAGTTGAATAACCATAAACAGAGCCTAATCTTAAAATTATATAATTCTTACCCGATTTCTTAAGTTGTTCTTCATTGATAGCTTTTGAAGTTGAATAAGACAAAACAGGTATTGTTTTTTCATCTTCTTTTATATTCATTTTAACTTCATTTATTCCTTCATAGACAACATGTGTTGAAGGAAAAATTATTTTACATTGATTGCTGATAACATCTAAAATATTTTGTGTTCCTTTTTCCCCTACTTCCTTTATTTCTTTTTCTTTCGTTTCGGAAGCATCGCTTTTTGTACGTGGAACATCTGTGATACCTGCTAAATGGTGAACTATATCTGCGCTTTCACAATGCCTTTTTATAAACTCTTTATCTAAAATATCACCCTGGAAAAATTCCATATTCCAGTTACGAATTTGGTTAACTCTTTCTGAAATAAATCTTTTATCTAAAACAACTATTTTATGATGCCAACTTACGCCTGAATATAATTTGCACAACTCTGTACCAATATACCCCAAACCGCCTGTTATGATGATTTTTTTTTTCATAGATATTTTAATTAATATTTACTTATATTATATTTTATTATAACTCAAATATCATGAATATATATGACTGCTTCATGTATTACGATGAAGATATGATTTTAGATATTAGGCTTAATATATTAGATAAATTCATTTCTAAGTTCGTTATTTGTGAAGCAACTTTTAATCATAACGGTACAAAAAGAAAACTGCGTTTTAATATAAACGATTACCCCAAATTTAAAGATAAAATTATTTATATACCTCTTGCTAATCAGCCACAAAACCTAAAAAGTATTACACCCAACGATACTCAATCAATAAAAAATTCAAAAATTTTAGATAATGCTCTTTTAAGAGAAAATTTCCAAAGAAATTTTTTACAAACAGTAATTAAAAATTTTGATCAGGAGGATTTAATAATTATAAGTGACTTAGATGAAATACCTAATCTTACAAATTTTCATTATAAATCTAAAATTACTTTTTTTGAACAAAAAATGTTTTATTATAAATTAAATTTAATTCATCATAATTTTTTGTGGTATGGTTCAAAAATTTGTAAAAAAAAACATTTAGTAACTCCTCAATGGTTAAGGAATATCAAATCAAAAAAATACCCTTTATGGAGATTAGATATTTTATTCTCTAATACAAAGTATAATGATATAAGTTTTCAAAAAGATGGTGGTTGGCATTTTACAAATGTTAAATCTGCTGAAAAAATTGATCATAAAATGAAAAACTTTTTACACCATCTAGAGTATGAGGAAAGTGGCATTAAAGTTGAGGATATTGAAAAAATAATTTCAGATAAAAAAGTTTTTTATGACCATAATGCTGATAAAAAGAAAAAAAAATGGAATGCAAGCATTTCTTTAGTCAAAGAAAAGGACAGTTCTCTTCCTGAATATGTTCTAAAAAATAAAACTAAATTTAAAGAATGGTTGGATTAAATTTTAATGGGTACTCAATTCTTTTTTTGTCTTTTGGTTTTTTGTAATTTGATCAACTTCTACCCATTCAACTCTTTTTAAGGGTTTGGTCAAAGCTACTTTTAGTGCTTCATCTATGTTTTTAACAGGAATAATTTCCATAGACTCTATGATAGTTTTTGGAACTTCTGCTAAATCTTTTTTATTCTCTATTGGTATTAAGACTTTTTTAATTCCAGCTCTATGAGCTGCTAATAATTTTTCTTTTAAACCACCAATCGGCAGTACAAGACCTCGTAGAGTTATTTCTCCTGTCATCGCTACATCTTTATTTACAGGTATTTCTTTAATTGCAGAGATTATTGATGTTACCATTCCAATACCGGCAGATGGTCCATCTTTTGGGGTTGCGCCTTCTGGTACATGGATATGAAAATCTTTTTTGTCAAAAATAGGTGGTATTATTCCATAATCCAAACTTTTTGATCTTATATAAGATTTTGCCGCTTTAACTGACTCTTGCATAACATCACCCAGTTTACCTGTGATCTGCATTTTTCCTTTACCCGGCATAACAGCAGACTCTATTTTCAGAATCTCTCCTCCAACCTCTGTCCAAGCTAGACCGGTAACAACGCCTATTCTATTTTCTTCCTCTATCTCTCCATGATTAAACTTTTGGACACCTAATAAATCTTTTAAATCTTTTTCATTAATAGGATTGTTTACTTTTTCTTTGTTGTCTATTTTTTTAACTAATTTTCTAGCAACTTTTGAAATTTCTCTTTCAAGATTTCTTACACCGGACTCTCTAGTATAATGTCTGATTATTTTTCTATTAATATCTTCATCTATGCACCATTCATCTTTTTTTAAACCATTATTTTTACTTTGATTAGGTATTAGATATTTTTGAGAAATATTTACTTTTTCATCTTCTGTGTATCCAGAAAGTCTTATAACTTCCATTCTGTCTAATAAAGGTGGTAAAATATTTAAAGTATTTGCCGTAGTAACAAACATTACATCGGATAAATCATAGTCTACTTCTAAATAATGATCATTAAACTCTTTATTTTGTTCTGGATCTAATGCCTCAAGTAAAGCAGATGAAGGGTCTCCTCTATAATCATTACCAACTTTATCTATTTCATCTAAAAGGAAGAGTGGATTTTTAGTTCCAGCTTTTTTCATCATCTGAATAATCTTTCCTGGAAGTGACCCTATGTATGTTCGTCTATGACCTCTTATTTCTGCTTCATCTCTTATTCCGCCTAAAGATATTCTTATAAATTTTCTATTAGTTGCTTTGGCGATTGATTTACCAAGAGATGTTTTACCTACGCCTGGGGGGCCAACTAGACATAAAATTGGTCCTTTCATTTTTTGGATTCTTTTTTGAACTGCTAAAAATTCTATTATTCTTTCTTTCACTTTTTCAAGTCCATAATGATCTTCATCAAGAATTTTTTGTGCATTATTTAAATCAGAGTTAATTTTTGATTTATTTGACCAAGGAAGTTCTGTCATCCAATCTAAATAATTTCTGACCACTGTTGCTTCTGCTGACATTGGGCTCATAGATTTAAGTTTTTTTAATTCTGATAAACATTTTTCTTTTGCAAGTTTAGGCATTTTTGCATCTGTAATTGCTTTAGATAATGATGTTAGCTCATCTTTTCCTTCGTCGATTTCTCCAAGTTCCTTCTGAATGGCCTTTAACTGTTCGTTCAAATAATATTCACGTTGAGTTTTTTCCATTTGGTTCTTAACTCTTCCACGTATTTTTTTTTCAACAGAAAGTACACTAGTTTCCTTTTCTATAAGTGTATAGATTTTTTCTAATCTTTTTTTTAAATCCGTAATTTCAAGTAACTCCTGTTTTTCAAATATTTGAATATTTAGATTTGCAGATATATTATTAGCAATTTGTGAGGGGTTTTTTAAATTTTTTAAATTAACGGATCCATCATTCAATTCTTTTTTATTCAAAATTTGTAATCTTTCAAATTTTTTAATAAGACCTGAAGCTAGTTGTTCTGTTTCTTTTGATAAATTCTGATCTTCAACTATTTCAACTTTACAAGTTAAAAAATTATTATTTTCTTCACTATGATTTAAAATTTTAATTCTTTTTTCTCCCTCAACTAAAACTTTAACAGTACCATCAGGTAATTTTAAGAGTTGAAGAACTTTGCTCAAACAACCAAATTGGTAAAGGTCTTTACCTGTAGGATCATCTATCTCTGAACTTTTCTGAGTAGCTAAAACTATCGATTTATCCGATTTCATTACCTCTTGAAGAGCTTTAATTGATTTTTCTCTACCAACGAATAAAGGTACCACCATAGATGGGAAAATTACGATATCTCTTAGCGGTAGTAGAGGTTTTAGATAAGAAGCGTTCATTATTTAATTATATGGCAGTTAATATCTGAATTTCAAGAACCAAATTTAACTTATGCTACAGATGTTGATGCTTTTTTACCGTATGTGACAATGGGTTCTGAGCTTCCTTTTACTGAAGCTTTGTCTACTGTAACTTTAATTACGTCTTCCATATCAGGTAATTCAAACATAGTTTTTAATAAAATATTTTCTAATATTGATCTCAAACCTCTTGCACCTGTCTTTTTAGAAATCGCTTTTTTAGCTATTTCAGAAATTGCTTCATCTTTAAATTCTAAATCTACTTCCTCAAATTCAAATAGTCTTTGATATTGTTTTATTAAAGAATTTTTTGGTTCTTTTAAAATTTTAATTAAAGATTTTTCATCTAAATCATCTAGAGTTGCAATGATTGGCATTCTTCCAATAAACTCTGGTATTAATCCATATTTTATTAAATCTTCAGGTTCTAATAATTTCATTATTTCTGAAAGAGGTTGTTCCTTGTAGTTTTTAACTTTAGCTCCAAAACCGATAGAGCTCCCTTTTCCTCTACTATCAATTAATTTATCTAACCCTGCAAACGCACCACCACAAATAAATAAAATATTTGTGGTATCGACTTGTAAAAATTCTTGTTGAGGGTGTTTTCTACCACCTTGAGGTGGAACACTAGCAACAGTACCTTCCATTATTTTCAACAATGCTTGTTGAACTCCTTCACCAGAAACATCTCTTGTAATTGATGGATTCTCAGATTTTCTACTAATTTTATCAACTTCATCTATATAAACTATTCCTCTTTGCGCTTTCTCAACATTGTAATCTGCTGCTTGTAATAATTTTAAAATTATATTTTCAACATCTTCACCAACGTAACCGGCTTCGGTTAAAGTTGTTGCGTCTGCCATGGTAAAAGGAACATCTAAAATTCTAGCTAATGTTTGGGCCAGTAAAGTTTTTCCACATCCAGTTGGGCCAACTAATAAAATATTTGATTTTGATAGTTCAATATCTTTATTATTTTTTGTTTCATGGTTGAGTCTTTTATAGTGGTTATGAACTGCAACAGATAAAATTTCTTTTGCAAATTTCTGGCCAATTACATAATCATCTAATACGTTACAAATTTCTTTTGGAGACGGAACACCATCTTGATGTTTTACTAAAGAACTTTTGTTTTCTTCTTTTATGATATCCATACAAAGCTCTACACATTCATCACAAATAAAAACTGTTGGCCCTGCTATAAGTTTTCTTACTTCATGTTGGCTTTTTCCGCAGAAGGAGCAATATAAAATATTTTTGTTATTTTTTTCTGTCATAACGAATCAATAATACCAATATAAGTCTCTAGTATTCTCTTATCAAGTTGAAGTTGTATGGATTTCTATATCTTGTGTTTTATTTTCGTTTTTCCACAACAGAATCTATTAGCCCAAATTTTTTAGCTTCTTCTGCAGTCATAAAATTATCCCTCTCTAAAGCTTCTGATATTTCATTAACTGACTTACCTGTATGTTTGGAATAAATTTTATTTAAGCGCTCCTTTAATGATATGATTTCTTTTGCGTGGATTTCTATATCAGTAGCTTGTCCTTGAAATCCAGCAGATGGTTGATGAACCATAATTCTTGAATTTGGAAGTGAGTATCTTTTTCCTTTTTCTCCAGCAGCTAATAGAAATGATCCCATAGATGAGGCTTGACCGATACATAATGTTGAGACAGGAGAATTAATATACTGCATTGTATCATAAATACCTAAACCAGCTGTTACAAGCCCTCCAGGACTGTTTATATAAAAATTAATTTCTTTGTTAGGATTTTCTGACTCTAAAAATAATAATTGTGCAGTTACTAAAGAAGCAACTCCATCGTTAACAGGCCCTACAAGAAACACTATCCTTTCTTTTAATAGTCTTGAATAAATATCATAAGCTCTCTCACCTTTACTTGTTTGTTCGACAACCATAGGAATTAAACTATTCATTTTTTCTTCAAGCACACGACTCATTACTAACTTTATACAACTATTGGTTACTTTTTACTAATTTTTTTTGATTTTGGTTTCTTTTTATCAGAAGATTTAGTTTTAGAGATCTTGTCTTCATCTAAGTTTGGTTTATTGAATTCGGAAATAATTTTCTCAGCTTCTTTTATATCAATATCTTTTGTGACTAGTTTTATTTTTGATTTAATTAATTCAATTATTTTTTCTTCATAAATAGAGCCTTTTAAGCTTTGAGATGCGCTTGGATTTTTTTGATAATATTCAAGAACCATTTTTTCTTGTCCGGGCATACCCTTTATTTGTTTCTGTATCTCAGCCTTTACTTCTTCATCTGAAACCTTAAGATTGTTTTTTTCACCATACTCATTCAAAAGTAATCCTAATTTAATTCTAGATTTTGCTAATTTTTCATTATTGGATTTATGTTTTTGTTTATCCTCTGGCTTAAGATTTTTTGTCATTACTAAAATTTCTTGATCAATTAAGTTTTGAGGTAAATCAATTTGATGATGTTTTTCAATTTGATCTAAAATTTCTTTTTTTGTAATTGAATTTAACGCTTGTGAATATTGACTTGAAATTTGTTTTTCTATCAAAAATTTTAAATCTTTAACATCTTTAGCTCCCATCATTTTTGCAAAATTATCATCTATTTTATTTTCTTTTGATTTTTTTACATTTAATATTTTACATTCAAATTTTGTATTTTTATTAGCTAATTCTTTTTTTGGATGATTAGCTGGTAATATTGCATCAATTAATTTTATTGCTCCTTTTTTTACTCCAACTAATTGTTGATCAAATCCTTTTAAAAAAAGATCCTTTCCTAACTCAAGTTGAACTCCTTTACCTTCACTACCCTCAAATTTATTTCCATCAACTGTAGCTGAATAATCAAATGTTACTTGATTACCTATGATAGCTTTTTCATTTTCATTTTTATCTTCAAATTGTTTATTTTGATCTGATATTTCTTTTATTTTTTCTTCAATGACTTTGTTCTCAATTTTTACTTTAAAGTCAGTTGCTTTAAATTTATCAAAGCTTTTTAATGTTACGGTAGGTAAACAATCAATTTGTAATTCATAATTCAAATCTTTTCCTTCACCAAATTGTTTTAAATCTATTTTTGGTTGACCTGCAACTTTTAATTTTTTTTCATCAATAGCTTTGGTCGACGATTCTCTTAAAATTTTATCTACTACTTCACCGTAAATAGATTTTCCAAACTGACTTTTAATAACCGCGGGCGGTACTTTTCCTGGTCTAAACCCTTTTAAAGCTACTTCTTTTTGTAACTCATTAAGCTTCTCATCCATTTTAACTTGGATCCTTTTTTTATCAATAACTACTGTTAAAATTGTTCTTAGACCTTTTTTAGATTTAACTTCTACTTTCATAATTTTTTGGTGGGCAAGAAGAGACTCGAACTCTTAAGCCTTGCGGCACTGGTTTCTAAGACCAGCGCGTATACCAATTCCGCCACTTGCCCGCTTAATAATCGTTGTTTTATATATCAATTTAATTTTTTGTTAAACGATAAAGTCTTAAGTAAATGAATAGGTATATTAATATTAAAGAAAAAAACCAATATCTGCTGATCACTGGGTCTTTTGCAAAATATATAGCTGGTAAAACAAGGGTAAAATATACAGAATTAATAATAATTGAATTTATGTAATTGCCTTTATCTTTTCCAAAGATTAAGGATATTTTTTTAAAAGAAAGCATGTGAAGATGATTACTATCTGGGTGAATAGGTGATTTTTTCTGAACAATTTTTCTTAAAAAAGAAAAAAAAACTTCAAAAAAAAGATAAAACAAGAGAGTACAGAAAAAAAATGAAGAATAATTTGGATTTAAATTATTGGTAATTATTGAGTTAAGTGAAACTAAAGAACCTATCGCATATGATCCACCGTCACCTAGAAATATTTTTGCAGTAGGAAAATTAAACAAAAGAAAAGATAGCAAAATAATTATTTGTGCAACTAAAAATATAGAAAATTCATTATTTCCGTTAGAGATATTTATATAAAGTAAAACCGAATTGATAATCACTAAATTAATAGTTAGAAGACCGTTGAATCCATCAATTAAATTTGCACCGTTAATTATAAACAAGAAACATAACAAAACAAAAATTGAGGAAAAAACATTATTTTTTAAAAAATTTAATAATATTGGTATATCTACATTAAAGATTCCTATGTTCATAAAGTGAATAGTAAAAAAAAGAGAGAAAATCATCAGCAATAGTCTTTTTAAAGGACTTATTTTAATTTTAATGTCATCCAAAAAGCCTATCAAAAACATCAAGTTACATATAAAAATATATTCATATAAAATTTTTGAATAAAGTAGAAAATAAACAAAGAAAAAAATATTTAGAGAAATTATTCCTGCTACTCCTCCACTTCTTGAAATTGGATATCGATGAAAAGCTTGTGGTTTAGAAAAATCTTTATCTAGAAGAGCTCCATTTTTAATTTTATATGAGTATTTTCTTATCGTTAAAAATATAAAAAATGTTAAGAGAGTAAAAATTGACAAAAAACTAAATTCTATTGATTCTAATTGCATTAATTAATTATAACTTTTATTATTTTTTTTGAATATATAAATTCCAACAAGTATTACAACTAATGAAAGTATAACTCTCCAAGTTATAACTTCGTCCATCAAAAAGTATCCAAAAATAATTCCAAAAATGGGAATTAAATAGGCCACTTGTGTCTGAAACACCAATCCATTTACAGTTAAAATTCTAAAACGAATTAACCAAGCCAATCCAGTTGCAATAACACCTAAATATAAAAGTGATAATGTAGACTGTAGTGTCGGGCTAGAACTCCAAGGTGACTCAAGCATTAATGAAAACGGTAGTAAAAAAATCACTGACCACAAAGTAGTAGAGGTTGTAACATTTTCATTTACTCTATTTTTTAGTTTAAGGGTTAAAAGTCCACCAATACAATAAAAAGTTGATCCTAAAATTGTGATAAGAACATAAATATAATTATCATTATTTAAATAACTTTATCAAAAAATAATAAAATAATTCCACTGAAGCCAATTAAGACACCTAAGGATTTTAAGTAAGATAGTTTTTCATCTTTTGTAAATAAATGTGCTAATATTGATCCACTTAAAGGTGTTGTGCTCATTAAAATTGCTGCCAAATAACTATTAATTTTTGCCGTACCGATAGCTATTAATACAAATGGAATGGCAATATTACATAGTCCTATTAAAGCATACCAATTCCATTTTTTACCAAAAGCCTCGATCTTAATTTTCTTAAATTTACATAATAAAAATAAAGGTATACTTGCAAATATTACTCTTACCAATGCCAATGTAAAAGGTTCGTAAGAATAAGTTGCAATTTTAATATTAAAAAAAGCCGAACCCCAAATAATTGAGAGTAATAACAAAAGAGACAAGTCTTTAGTGTTAGCTTCTTTCATTTCAAGCGGTAATTGTATTTATGTAAATTATGCATAGCTGGTATTTATATTTAAATATACTTAAAGAAAACTTCATTATATATGTTTCTAACAGATTTATATTAAAATGTATTAAGGAGACTTCAAAATGAGTTCTAAAGATGTATTAAAGCTTATAAAAGATAAACAGATTGAATTTATTGATTTAAGGTTCACTGATCCAAAAGGTAAACTTCAACATCTAACTATGGACTCTACAGTTGTTGATGAAGAAATGCTGGATAAAGGAGTTTTTTTTGATGGTTCTTCTATAGCTGGTTGGAAAGCAATTAATGAATCTGACATGATTTTAAAACCAGATTTAGAAAGACCAATTATCGATCCATTTAACTCTCATACAACACTTAATATTTTTTGTGATATTTTAGATGCAGTAAAAAAAGACCCTTATGAAAGAGATCCCAGAGGTACAGCTAAGAAAGCTGAAGCTTACTTAAAAAAAACTGGGATTGGAGATAAATCTTATTTTGGACCTGAGCCAGAATTTTTTGTTTTCGATGATGTTCGATTTAAAAACGACATGAATGAAACTAGTTTTATGATAGACAGTTCTGAAGGTCCTTACAACACAGGTAGAAAATATGAAAATGGTAACATGGGTCATAGACCTGGTGTTAAAGGTGGATATTTTCCAGTTCCTCCTATTGACAGTGCTCAAGATATGAGAGGAGAATATTTAAAAGCTTTAAAAGATATGGGTGTTAAAGTTGAAAAACATCATCATGAAGTTGCCCCAAGCCAACACGAACTTGGAATGTATTTTGGAACACTTACTAACATGGCTGATAACGTTCAGTTATACAAATATGCTGTTCAAATGGTTACGCACTCTTTTGGTAAAACTGCTACATTTATGCCAAAGCCTGTTAAAGGAGATAATGGTTCTGGAATGCATTGCCACCAATCCATTTGGAAAGGCAACACTCCAGTATTTATGGGTAAAGAGTATGCAGGTTTATCAAAAGAAGCTCTTTATTATATCGGTGGCATTTTAAAACATGCTAAAGCTATAAATGCATTTTCCAATGCAACTACTAATAGTTACAAACGTTTAATTCCTGGCTTTGAAGCTCCAGTAATTTTAGCTTACTCAGCAAGAAACAGATCTGCATCTTGTAGAATACCCGTTATTATGAATCCAAAAGGAGCTAGATGTGAAATAAGATTCCCGGATGCTTCAGGAAATCCTTACTTAACATTTGCTTCAATGTTAATGGCTGGAATTGACGGTATTAAAAATAAAATTGATCCAGGTAAATCTTTTGATGATGACTTATATTCTCTATCTGAAGATCAAGTTGAAAAACTGCCTACGGTCTGTGGTTCTCTAAGAGAAGCTATGCAAAGTCTTGATAAAGATAGAAAGTTCTTAACTGAAGGTGGTGTTTTTACTGATGACCAAATTGATGCATACATTGAATTAAAATTCCAAGAGATTTATAAATTTGAGCACACTCCACATCCTATCGAATTTGAGATGTATTATAGTGATTAAATTTTAAAAGACTCTCCACATCCGCAACGTTCAGTTTCGTTAGGATTTTTAAAAACAAACTGAGATGAAAATTTTTCTTTTTTATAATCCATTTCTGTCCCTAGTAAATACATTATTGCTTTTGGATCAATCAGAACCTTCACTCCTTTGTCCTCAATAACTTCTTCGTTAGGTTTTATATCTTTAGCATACTCCATAATATAAGACATGCCTGCGCATCCCCCAGATTTGACGCCTACCCTTACACCAATAGTGGCTTCTTCTGCTTTAGACATAATATCTTTTATTCTTTCAGCAGCATTTTGGCTTAATTTTATTACTTGTTCGCTCATAGATTTAATTCTAACTTAGCTGCTTCTGACATTTTATCCTTAGTCCAAGGAGGATCCCAAACTAAATTTAGGT
>Ga0233444_10003169_pt1 | contig 16580 bp, 17 predicted proteins | sample SI_124_October20_6_FD_182792 | JGI IMG/M metagenome (GOLD analysis project Ga0233444, IMG submission 182792) | Seawater microbial communities from Saanich Inlet, British Columbia, Canada - SI_124_October2016_10_MG | ecosystem: Environmental > Aquatic > Marine > Inlet | place: Canada: British...
TTCAGTATATCTAACTTCTCTTCATTTGTACCTGTTGCAACTATAATAGATCCTAAGCTATTAAATTTTTCAACAAGACAATTACCAATTCCTCCAGTAGCACCTGTAATTAAAATTTTTTTATTTTTTAAGTTCATTTTGTAGGTTTTTAATATCAGCTATTGTATTAATTGAAAAGCAATTAGCATTTTTAATTGTTCTTTTGACCATACCTGTTAAAACTTTACCTGGGCCTATTTCTATAAAGTTTAAAATACCCATAGCTGATATATTTATCAAACTTTCACGCCATTTTACCGTAGAATAAATTTGTTCAATTAATAATTTTTTAATAATCTCTACATCGTTTTCTGGTTTTGCTGTAACATTAGTAACAATATCAATCTCCGGTTTGATAAAAATTGTATTTTTAATTTTTTCTACCATTATTTCCGCCGCTGGTTTCATCAATGAACAATGAAATGGGGCACTTACTTTAAGAGGAATTGATTTTATTTTTTTTTCCTTTAATTTTAATTGTAATATTTGAACGATCTCTTTGTCACCGCTTACAATAACTTGCCCTTCAGCATTATCATTTGCAATTTCACAAATACCTTTTTTACTATCAATTAATTTGATCAGTGAATTTATTTCTTCTATCTTAGTTCCTAAAACTGCAATCATGCTTCCTTTACCCACTGGAACAGCTTCTTGCATCGCCTTACCTCGATCATGAAGTAAATATATTGCGTCGCTAAAATTTAATGCATTAGAACAAACAAGTGCACTGTATTCACCTAGAGAGTGCCCTGCAAAGAAATTTATATCATTTTTTTTAAAATTAAATTCTTCTTTTAAAACTTTGAATATTGAATAACTAACAGTTAAAATTGCAGGCTGTGTATTTTTTGTTAGTTGGAGTTGATCTGCAGGTCCCTCAAGTATAATTTTAGAAATTGGAAAATTTAATTTATCATCAGCTGCTTTAAAAATTTTTTTTACAAGATCAAAGCTATTATAAAGCTCCAATCCCATACCAACTATTTGAGATCCTTGACCTGGAAATAAAAAAGCACTCATTTTATTTAAGTTTATTTAATAATTATTAGTATTGCTATAACTAATCAATATAGTATAAACCACTTTTTACAAATTAATAACAAAACTTATTTAACGCGGAATTTATGGCTTTTTACGAAAATACTATTGTAGCTAAACAAGATCTAGCTGAAAAAGATTTAAAAACAATTAAAGAAAAATATAACGAATTAATTAACGCTTCTTCAGGCAAAGTTATTAAGATCGAAGAATGGGGCTTACTTAATTTAGCTAATAAAATCAAAAATTATAAAAAAGGTTTTTATATTCATTATAAATTTGAGGGGAATAAAAATACCTTAAATGAAATAGAAAAAAAATTCAAAGTTGATAGTTCAATTATAAGATCATTAACAGTAAAATATAAAAAATTAGACACAACAAACGAATTCTTTAAAAAAGATAAATAATCATTTATGAAAAGAAAAAATAAAAAATTTCAAAAAAAAGGTTCTAATTCATTAAATAAATTAAGTTTATTTCAAAAAAACGATGGAAAATTTTCGAAAAAATGTCCTTTATCTATTAAAAATGCACCTATTATTGATTACAAAAATATTAATCTATTGAAAAAATATATGTCTGATAACGGTAAGATTATGTCGTCAAAAATAACTTCTGTATCATTTAATAAACAAAAAAAATTAACTAAAGAAATTAAAAAAGCTAAAATTTTAGGTTTGATATAAAATGGAATTAATATTATTAGAAAACATTATCAATTTAGGAAATATTGGCGACAAGGTAGAAGTAAAAAATGGTTATGGCAGAAATTTCCTTTTGAAAAAAGGAAAAGCATTAAGGTTCAGTAAGGAAAACTCTGATTTTGTAAATAAGAAAAAAAATGAATTAAACAAAAAAAATACAGAAATTAAGATTAAGTTTAAAGAAATAGCAAAGCTTGTAGATAACAAGACATTCATTTTTAACAAAGAAAGTAAAGAAAATGGAGAACTTTATGGATCTATAAAACCTAAAGAAATTACAAGTTTAATAAAAGATATAGCTAAAGCTGAAATAAGTCCCTCTCAAATTATTTTAAAAGATGAATTAAATAAAATTGGTGTATTTAAAGTTGATATAAATTTTCACCCAGAAGTAAAAGCAAATATTTCTATTAAAATAGATAAAATACAATCAAAATAACTTCTCCACAGAGTAAAATAAATAGTGTGTAACTTTTCACTTTATTAATTCAACTCCTCAAATAATATGGGTTTGTGAAAGAAATCAAACCCTTACAAAATAATATAGAAAATAAGCAGCCCTCAAATATTGAAGCAGAACAAGCTTTGCTCGGCTCTATTCTTGTTAATAATGACATTATTGATGAGATATCGACTATTGTAAATGCAACTACTTTTTATGACCCAGCTCATGTTAAAATTTATGAAGTAATAGAAAGCTTAAACAATAAAGGTATGATTGCTAATCCTATAACTATTAAAAATTTTTTTGAAAAAGATAATATGCTTAAAGAGGTTGGTGGAACTGAATATTTGGTAAAATTAACAAGATTTTCAGGTTCTGCAAAACAAGCCATTGATTATGCAAAAATAATTCATGAAATGTACTTAAGAAGAGAATTAGTTTTAATTTCTGACAAACTTTCTGCTGATACTTTAGATGCAAATGCTAGAGAACAAAATGCAGAAAATATAATTGAAAGCACAGAAAAATCTCTTTTTGATCTTGCTGAAAGAGGAAGTTTTTCTCAATCTTTTCTAAAATTTAATCAGGCACTAGATCAAACAATCGAAATGGCAACCCTGGCGATGCAAAGTGATCAAGGAGTGGTCGGTGTGCCAACAGGCCTTACAGATCTAGATGAAAAATTGGGAGGATTACATAAATCTGATTTAGTTATTTTAGCCGGCAGGCCTGGTATGGGAAAGACGGCTTTAGCAACCAATATAGCTTATCACGCAGCACAAAATTTAATGAGTAGACAAGAGAAGTCTTCAATAGCTTTTTTTTCATTAGAAATGTCTTCTGAGCAGCTTTCAACTAGAATTTTATCTGAACAAGCAAGAATTAAATCAGATGACATAAGAAGAGGAAAAGTTACAGAAGACGAAATTAACAGATATATTGAGACATCAAGAAATATTTATAACTTACCGCTTTACATTGACGAAACTCCAGCGATTACCATATCGACTTTAAGTAATAGAGCTAGAAGAATTAAACGACTTTTTGGTCTTAATTTAATTGTGGTTGACTACATTCAATTAATGAGATCACCGAATTCAAACAATAGGAATGAAAATAGAGTTCAGGAAGTTTCTGAAATCACACAAGGATTAAAAGCCTTAGCGAAAGAACTTAAAATTCCAGTTTTGGCATTATCACAACTATCAAGAGCAGTTGAGTCTAGAGATGATAAAAAACCACAATTGTCAGATTTAAGAGAGTCTGGATCAATCGAACAAGATGCTGATGTTGTTATGTTCGTTTATAGAGAAGCTTACTATTTAGAAAATAAACAACCAAAACTAGGTTCAATTGAACATGCTGAGTGGCAGTCCAAAATGAATGATGTAAATGGATTGGCAGATATCATATTAGGCAAACAAAGACACGGTCCTACAGGTACTGTTAAGGTCGAGTTTGAGGGAATTTACACTAAATTTAAAGATTTAAGCAAAAATTAAGTTTAGTTTTTTCTTTAGTTATAAAAAAATTAAGATATATCTGAAATATCTCAATGCTGGCATATATTTATAAAAAAATAATAATAGATTTTTCTAAGATAACAATTTTATTTTTAGCCCTATTAGTAAGTTTCTCGCTTTATCAAGCTAAAAACTTTAACTTAGACGCTTCTTCTGATGCCTTGCTACTTGAGGGAGATCCAGATCTTAAATATTTAAGAGAAGTAAATGAAACATATGGATCTAAAGATTTCTTAGTTCTAACTTATACTCCAATTTCAAGCTTCACAACAAAAGAAACAATTTTAAATCTCCAGTTACTTAAATCTAAAATTGAAAAATTAACTTGGGTAGATAACGTAATTACAGTTATTGATGTTCCTCTGCTGAAAAGTTCAGATGAAAATTTAATGGAAAGATTGAAAAATTATAAAACACTTTCTTATCCGGAAATTGATAGAAAAAGAGGATTTGATGAAATAATTAATAGTCCAATTTATAGGAATTATGTTATCAGCGAAGACGGTAAAACCTCCGGTATTGTAGTTTATTTAAAAAAAGATAAAAGGCTTGCTGAATATTTAAAAATTAAAGAGGGATATTTTAATCAATCTTCAGAGGGAAATCTTTCTAAAGATGAAAGGTTAAATTATAGAAATTTCCTTAAAGAGTATGAAGAATATAAAAATTTATACAACTTAAGAAATCATCAAAATATAACTGAAATAAGAGATGTCATTAATAAATATGGTGAAAATGCTAAAATTCACTTAGGCGGTATTCCAATGATAGCGGACGATATGATGAGTTATATAAAAAGTGATATTGTAGTTTTCGGTATTGGGGTCTTTATTTTCATCATCTTTACACTTTGGTTAATTTTCAGGGATATAAAGTGGGTAGTTATGCCATTACTAGGTTGTGCAACTTCTGTAATAATTATGATTGGACTCCTTGGTTTAATAGGCTGGAAAGTAACTGTTATCTCGTCAAACTTTATCGCGCTAATGCTTATACTAAATATGGCAATGAATATTCATGTAACGGTAAGATTTCTTCAGTTAAAAAAAGAATTTCCTCAATTAACAAAAGAAAAAACTGTTTTTGAAGCGAGTAAAAAAATGATGCTGCCTATTCTTTATACTGTTTTAACTACAATTTGTGCTTTTTTATCATTGGTGTTTAGTGGAATAAAACCAATTATAGATTTTGGATGGATGATGACATTAGGCCTATTGGTGTCATTATTAGTAACATTTTTGTTACTACCCTCTTTATTAAATATTTTTTCATCAGATAAAGAAATTAATGTAAAAGACACTGAAAAATCTTACATCACATCATCACTGGGATCATTTACGAAAAATAATAAGATTATTATTTTTGGCTCTACATTAATAATAATTATTTTAAGTATAACTGGTATATCAAAACTCGAGGTTGAAAATAGCTTTATCAATTATTTTGATAAAAAGACAGAAATTTACAAAGGAATGAAAAAAATTGATGACGATCTAGGCGGTACTACTCCATTGAATATAATTCTGAAATTTCCTGTTGCTGAAAAAGACAATGATGAAGATGATGAGTTTTCTGAATGGGAGGAAGAAAGCGCTAACAAAGAGGATAAATCAAAATATTGGTTTACAAGAGACAAAATGGATAAAATCATTAAAGTACACGATTATTTAGATTCATTACCTGAAATTGGAAAAGTTCTTTCTTTTGCTTCTATCTTAAGAGTTGCGGAAGACTTAAATAAAAAAGAATTACAAAGTCTAGAGATAGCAGTACTTTACAGCAAAATTCCAGAAGAAATTAAAAAAGAAATAATTGCACCTTATATCTCAGTTGAAAAAGATGAAGCAAGAATAAATGTAAGAATAAAAGACTCTTTGAAAGATTTAAAAAGAAACGATTTAATAAATAAAATAAATTCTGACTTGAATGTTAAGTTAAATTTGAACAAAGATGAATATAAATTAGCAGGAGTTCTTATTTTATTTAATAACTTGCTCCAAAGCTTGTTTAAATCTCAAATATTAACTTTAGGTATAGTAATAATGGGAATTTTTTTAATGTTTTTTATTCTATTTAGAAATTTAATACTTTCTTTCATAGGCGTTGTACCAAACTTTATTGCAGCTTTTTTTATTCTTGGCATCATTGGTTTATTGGGCATACCTTTAGATATGATGACAATAACTATCGCGGCAATTACTATAGGAATAGCGGTTGATAACAGTATTCATTATATCTATAGATTTAAAGAAGAGTTTAAAAAAATAAATAATTATAATAAAACATTAGATAGATGTCACAGCACGGTTGGCATTGCAATTTTAAATACCTCAATAACTATTGTATTTGGTTTTTCAATTTTAGTATTATCTAATTTTATTCCTACTATTTATTTCGGTGTTTTTACCGGTATAGCAATGCTACTGGCAATGATTTCGGTATTAACTTTACTTCCGAAATTAATATTGACTCTTAAGCCATTTGGAGATGAAATTAATAATTTATCTTGATGAATGCTTTTTTTGAAAATATCTTAAATAGTCTTAGTATATTTGATTTATTTTTTTTTATCATTTTAATTTACAATGTCATTCAATGTTTTTTGAAAGGCTTTTCCTTAAGTTTAATTTCTTTTATGAAATGGGTTATATCTGCAATTGTAACGATCATATTGCTTCCTAAATTTCAACCAATTGTAAGTGATTATATTGATTCTGATTTTGTTAATAGTATTGGACTTGGTGCAACAATTTTTATTTTTACACTTTTCTTGACGATAATTATTGGAAAATCACTTAGTAGAGCGGTAACTTGGACTGGTGTTGGACCAATAGATAAAGTTTTTGGTTTAATGTTTGGTTTTTTTAAAGGTTATATTGTTTCAGTTTGTTTATTTTCAATTTTTAATTGGTTTTATCCATATCAAAATTGGGGTATATCAGCTGATAAAGCGATTTTGTTTAATTTAATTAATAAAGGCAGTAAAATTTTGATAGAAGAATTTCCTTCTAATGAGGATTTTATGGATACAAAAGAAAAAATTGAAAAAATTTAATAAAGATAAATTAAGAGAAGAATGTGGAATATTTGGGATTTCGAATCATGCAGATTCGTCTGCCTTAGTCGCTTTGGGTTTACACGCTTTACAGCATAGAGGGCAAGAAGGGTGTGGAATAGTTTCTTTCGATGGGAAAAATTATCATTCTGAAAAAAGACAAGGTTTAGTTGGAGATCATTTTACTGATCCAAAAACTCTAGAAAAATTACCAGGAAATTTTGCTATAGGACATAACCGATATTCAACAACAGGCGGTACTACTTTAAGGAATATTCAACCTTTTTTTGCAGATTTACATATGGGTGGCTTAAGCGTTGCTCATAATGGTAATTTAACCAACGCATTATTTTTAAGAGAGTCTTTGGTTAAAGATGGGGCAATTTTTAATACGACAAGTGATACAGAAACAATTGTTCAGCTTATAGCAAAATCAAAAAGAGAGAAGTTTATTGACAAATTAATTGATGCTCTTTTTCAAATACAAGGGGGATACTCTTTAGTTTTAATGACAAATAAAAAATTAGTAGGAGTAAGAGATCCATTTGGTATTAGGCCTCTAGTTATCGGAAAATTAAAAAACTCATATATTTTTGCTTCTGAAACGTGTGCGTTAGATATTGTTGGAGCAACATTTATAAGAGAAGTTGAAAATGGAGAAATTGTAATTATTGAAAACGAAGAAATTAAAACTATCAAGCCATTTCCGAAACAAAAATCTAGACCTTGTGTATTTGAATACATTTACTTCGCACGGCCAGATAGTTTAATTAACGGTAAATGTGCCTACGAATATAGAAAAAATCTTGGGATACAGCTTGCTAAAGAAACCGATTTAAAAGCAGATTTAGTTGTGCCAGTCCCAGACTCTGGAGTTCCTTCTGCTTTGGGATTTGCAGAACAATCTGGAAAAAAATTTGAGCTTGGTTTAATAAGAAATCATTACGTTGGAAGAACGTTTATTGAACCAACTCAAAATATTAGAAGTTTAGGTGTTAAATTAAAACTTAGTTCCACTAAAACTATTGTAAAAAATAAATCGATAATATTAATAGATGACTCATTAGTTAGAGGAACAACTTGTCATAAAATTGTTAAAATGCTTTATGAAAGTGGTGCTAAAGAAGTTCATGTAAGAATATCATGTCCAGAAATAAAATTTCCCGATTTTTACGGTGTTGATATGCCTACAAAAGAGGAACTTTTAGCTCATAAAAAAAATATTTCAGAAATGACTGATTATATAAAAGCAAAAAGTTTAAAATTTTTAAGTTTAGATGGCCTTTATAAAGCATTAACAGGAACATCCAGAAATCCTAGATATCCTCAATTCAGTGACCATTATTTTACTGGTGATTATCCAGTCAAACCCTATGATAATTTACAAGGATTAAAGGTCAAACAGCTTTCTCTCTTGAGCGGCAAGTCTAATAATTAATCAATTATAGAAACCTTATTCTTAAAATCTAGGTATAAAATTGATTTATCAATAAATATAGGATTAGTTTTTATTTTTGAAGGTAACTTATTTAATTCTTCTAATTCTCCATTTAAATTAAATTTTAAAATATATGAATTTTTTAGAAAAACTAATATTTGATTATTAGCTATTTTTATATTTTTTAAATCAGCTACCTTTTTTTTTGTATTTAAGTAATCAGCTATTTTTTGATTAATACTGTAAGAATAAATAAAATTACCATCCTCAAGATCTAAGGCAATTAATAAATTATTACTATTAATAAGAAACAAATAATTATTAATAGCCAAAGGTTTCATTAACAGAGATAGATTTTTTTTGTAAATTATTGAACCATTTTTTGAGTTAATTACATACAAAAATTCATTTGTAGGTACAATAATCTTATCTTTATAACTAATAATTTTACTACTTAAAAATAAATTATTTGGATTTAAATCAATTGATTGATTCAAATTTAAAAACCATTCAATTCTCATATCATTTTTTTTGAAAGAATATAAAGAACCATATGTATTTAAAAAAAATATATTAGTATTATTTGCTGCAATATTGTTAATAAATTTATTTTTTACAATTGTTTCTTCCGTAGGAATTAATCTTAAAACCTCACCATCTTTTTTGTCAAAAAAGTAAAAATTATTATTTTGATTAGCCGCAACGATTTTGTTGTCTAATATTTTTAGATTTGAGCGAAATGGAACCTTATAATTCTTAGCCCATAAAAACTTATCCTTAATATAATTATAAGAATATATATAACCTATATTGTCTGTTACATAAATTATATCTCCATCTACACTTAAATTTAAAACTTTTTTAAATTTTTTATAATTTTTTTTATAAAAATTAATTTTTCGTATAATTTTATTTCTTTTAATTGAAAATACAATTATATTTCCTTTATAATCGCTTAGTATAATGTTTCCTCTATCATAAAGTATATAGTCACCTATTTTATGCTTTGTGATTTTTTTGCTTTTAAAAATTAATTGATTTGTATTTGAATATTTAAAATTCTCTGAGTTATTACTTAGGTTATAGAAAAAATCGTACCATTTCGAATTAATTTTTTCATCTAATGTATCAAACTTAAAATTTTCTTTAAAAGGGATTATTTTATTGAAAGTTTGTTTTATTGCAGAAAAAGTTTCAAGTTCATCAAAAATATTTTTTTCTACTTTTTCAATATTATTTTCATTTTTCCAAATACCAGTTTTATTATCAAACGAACAGTTTTGGAAAATCACTAAAATTATTAGAACTTTGAAAAACTTCATTTTAATAAAATTAATTACTTATTATATCTTCTGCTAATGATTTAAATTTAGATTCAGATTCTATAATTTTTTTTAATAATTTATTACCTTCCTGAAATTTTGAAATTTTTATCAAGTAAAGAGATTTTTTAAATTCTAATAAATCTTTTTGATCTTTTGTTATGTTAATTTTTTCAATAAATTCAAAATACTTTAAGATTTTTTCTTCTTCAGGTTCTAGATCATTTTCTATAATATTATTAAGAGATAAAATTGAATAAAATTTATTTTTTGATTGAATAATATCATTATATATAATTTTAGATTCGTTATATTCTTTTGCGGCCAAATGAATGCCAGCTTGAACATATTTTTCAGCAATTAAATTATTTTTATTGTTATTGTTAATCTCTAAATAAGTAAATATTGTTCCGATGAATATTAAAATGATAAACAAATAAATAATTCTTGATTTATTATCTTTTATCAACTTAATTACTTTATTATTCACCTTTAAATTTTTATCTGTGCTTTCTTCCATTTAAAAAAAATTATTTTTGTTTGGGAATATTTTTAATTGTACTTCTCTAGTATATTTTTTTACAGCTTTTTCAATTATTCTATTTAAGTTAACGTATTTTTTAACAAATTTGGGATAAAAACCACTTATTCCTAACATATCATCTGTTACTAATATTTGACCGTCACAATAAGTTGAAGATCCAATGCCAATAGTAGGTATTTTTAAATTATTTGTAATTAATTTTGATGCTTTAGGAGATAAGCATTCTAGTACTATTGAAAAAGCACCAGCCTCTTCAATAGATAAAGCCTCTTTTAGCAACTCATTAGCCTTATGAATACTATCACCTTCAACTTTAAATTTTTTTTTAAATTGAGGGGTGTAACCTATATGACCCATCACAGGTATCTTTTGCTTAACCAAATTTTTTATGATCTTAAAATTTTTTTTATTACTTTCTAGTTTTATTGCATCACAGCCTGTAGAATTAATAATTAATTTTGCATTCTTTTCAGCTTTTTTTAAACTAGAATAAGAACCTTTTGGCATATCTGCAACTAATAATGAATTTTTTATTCCTTTTTTTACACTTTGAGTATGTTGAATGATATTATTTATAGTAATTGTATGAGTGTTTTTTAAACCATATAAAACATTTGCCATCGAGTCCCCTACTAGAATTATATCACAATAATTATCTAAAATTTTTGCAATATTTTTTGAGTAAGCGGTTAGGCTTACAATTTTTGATTTATTTTTTTTTAATAAAATTTTTTTTATTTTTTTATTGATTATTTTAACTAGATTGTACTAGGTGGTTTTGATGTAATATCATAAACAACTCTATTAATACCTTTTACATTATTTATGATTTTATTAGAAATATTATCTAAAAAATTTTTAGGAAAATTAAAATAATCTGCTGACATACCATCTTCGGATGTAACTGCTCTTAACAAACATATATTCTCATAAGTTCTTGAGTCTCCCATCACACCTACTGTTTTAATAGGCAACAGAGCTGCATAAGCTTGCCATATTTTATCGTATAAATTATTTTTTAATAATTCATTTATATAAATATAGTCAGCTTGTTGAAGTATCTTAACTTTCTCTGGAGTTATATTTCCAATAATTCTAATTCCCAATCCTGGACCAGGAAAAGGATGTTTAAAATTGATATCTTTTATTAAACCTAATGATTTTCCCAAAATTCTTACTTCGTCTTTAAAAAAATCTCTTAAGGGTTCTATTAGTTTTAAATTCATTTTTTTGGGTAGTCCTCCTACATTGTGGTGCGATTTTATTTTGGAGGTTTTGCTTCCAGACGAAGATCTGCTTTCAATAATGTCTGGGTATAAAGTTCCTTGAGCTAAAAATTTTATATTCTTGTATTTTTTGGACTCCTTTTCAAAAACTTTAATAAATAAATTTCCTATTATCTTCCTTTTTTTTTCAGGATTAGAAATATTTTTTAATTTACTCAAGAAAATTTTAGAAGCATCAATTAATTTTACGTTAAGTTTAAATTTTTTTTTAAAAACTCTATAAGTATATTTAAATTCATTTTTCCTCATTAAACCAGTATCAACCATTATGCAGATAAGGTTTTTTTTTATAGCTTTATTTATTAATAAGGCAACTACACTACTATCTACTCCGCCAGACAAAGCACAAATGACTTTATCCTTTTTTACTATTGTTTTTATTTCTGTAATCAATCTTTTTTTTTGAGAAGCAATATTCCATTTTTTTTTAATTTTACAAATTGAAAATAAAAAATTTTTAAATATTTTTTTTCCGTTATCAGTATGTGTCACTTCGGGGTGAAATTGAACTCCATATATTTTTTTTTTTGTATTTTCAATGATTGTTAGTCTTGAATTTTTTGTAGATGCAATGACTCTAAAATTTTTTGGTATTTTTATTACTACATCTTCGTGACTCATCCATACTGATTTTTTTGAAGTGAAAAAATTTTTAGTTAATAATGATTGACCTCTTTTTAATAAAATGGCTCTACCAAATTCTCTTCTTTTTTTTGAAGATTTTATTTTTCCTCCAAACAACTTAGCAATTAATTGTAACCCATAACAAATTCCTAAAATTGGTATTTTTTTCTCAAATATTTCTTTTGATATACTGGGAAATTTAACTTTTGTTACAGTTGATGGACCGCCAGATAAAATTATACCTCTTATATTTTGATAATTATTTAACTTAGGTAAATTTTTAGAGGAAATTATCTCTGAATAAACACCCAGATCCCGAACCCTTCTGGCTATTAATTTTGTAACTTGTGACCCAAAATCAATTATTAATATCTTATCTTTTTCATTGTCATTAAGAGATGCCATTTATTTTTTGGATAAATTTTCTATCTCAATTTTTAGTTTTCTGCTTTGGCTACATAATTTTTTACATAAAGCACTCAATCTATCATTCAATTCTTTACTCATATTATAATCTGATGACTTTAACTTAAGTTTTGCCAAATTATAAATTGCTTCTTCATTTTTTGGATTTAGTAATAAAACTGTATTTAGATTTTGTTCCTCTAAATCTTTTTTATCTAATGTCTTAAATATTTTTGATAAATATAAATATGATAATTCACTTTTTGGATTAAAAACTATATCTTGTTCGAATTTAAATTTTGCTTCTACAAATTTTTTATTTTCATAAAGATTTATACCTTCTTGAAAATATTGTGTTTTACTAAATAATAAAGTTGGAATAATAAAAAAAATGGATGTTAATTTTAATATTTTTATCATAATTTATAATTAAACGTTTTTTGTGTCATTTCAACACTATGTACCATACTCTCGTAAAATCCAGCTTTAGTAATTTTCACGAATTTAGCTTTTTTTGGTATTTCATTTAATTTTTTTGCACCTATGTACCCCATTGAAGATCTTAGTCCACCTTGTAGTTGGTATATTATTCTTGATACACTGCCTTTGTACTCCACTCTTCCCTCAACTCCTTCTGGAACAAATTTTGATTTATCTTTGTGGTTTTTTTGAAAATATCTATTAGCAGAACCTGATGACATTGCTCCTATCGAACCCATACCCCTATATTGTTTGTAAGTTTTACCTTTAATCTTAAATTTTTTTCCAGGACTTTGGTCTGTGCCTGCGAATATTGAACCCATCATAATTGCATCTGCGCCAGCAGCTAAAGCTTTAGCTATATCACCTGCAAATTTTATTCCACCATCGGAAATAATTTTTATCTTATTTTTCTTCATAGCTTTTTTTACTTCCATAATTGCAGATATTTGTGGAACACCAACTCCTGCTACCATTCTTGTAGTACAAATAGATCCTGGACCAATTCCAACTTTTATTATATCGGCGCCAGAATTATATAATCTTTTCGCTGCTTCGCCTGTTGCAATATTTCCTACACAAATTGGAATTTTATTAGTTAATTTTTTTAATTTCGATAAAACTTTTAAAACTTTTTCGCTATGGCCATGGGCTGTGTCGATTACAATTAAATCCACTCCACTTCCAATTAGGGATTTTGCTCTTTCTAGATCTTCGAGATTAGTTCCTATTGCAGCACCAACAAATAAGCTTTTTCTTTTGACTTTTGTAACTTCCAGTGTCTGCTTTTTTATATTAAGATTTCTATGTATAATCCCTATTCCACCAGCGTTAGCCATAGCAATTGCCATATTTGACTCTGTAACAGTATCCATCGCTGATGATAAAAATGGAACTTGAAGCGAAATTTTTTTTGTTAAATCTAAAGAAATGTTTGTTTCGGAAGGAAGAACTTTGGAGAATCTTGGTAGTATTAAAATATCGTCAAAGGTTAAAGCTTCTTTAATTGTACCCATATTAACTTATATACAATTATCTAAATTTATAAAGTCTTTAAAGTATCGCAGTGTAAATAAGTTTCTTTTGACTCACTTCGACTAGATTCTGGTTTAAAAAAATTTATTTTTTTAAACAAGGATTTAGCTAGGTTTTTTACTTCAATAAAGTCGTCTCCCATAAATATCTTAGTAACTAATACACCCTTAGGTTTAAGTATTGTTTTAGAAAAGTTTATTACTTCAGCACAAAGTTGATTTGTTCTTATTGAGTCTAAAGACTTATTTCCCGTAGTATCTGCTGCTATGTCAGAAATAATTACATCTAAATTTTCCTTAAAATACTCTATTATCTCATTCTTAGTTTTTTCTAAAAAAATATCACTTTTCATAAATTTTACGTTTTTAATTGGTTCCATATCTTTAATATCAATAGCCAGTATCTTTCCGCTTGTAATTAAATTATTTGCTACTTGTGTCCAACTTCCTGGACTTGAACCTAAATCTAATAAATTACTATTTTTTTTAATAAATTTGTATTTTTGATTTAATTCAATTAATTTAAAAGATGCTCTTGATCGATATCCTAAAGTTTTTGATTTTTTAAAAAAAAGATCTCTATGCTGCTTTATCTTCCAAGAATTACTTTTTTTTACTCTTTTTGATTTTTTCATTACAAAATATCTTCATGATCCTCTTCTGATATTTTCTGTGAATTTTTTTTATTTAGATTATTATAAAGAATTATACTTATAGGTATTAATAACAAATAAATAATTCCAAAAATAAGAAGTGTTTCAAGAGTATAAAATAATAATGCTATAATAATAACTCCAATTGCTAACAATAAAAAAACAGTAGCTTTAGGAGAAATAGAAATTTTTTTTAGTGATAATGTCGGGACCTTGCTAACCAAAAGTATTGCAACAACTACAGTCAAATATGGTGTTAAATTTTTGATATCAAAGTCAAAATTTAGATTAGTTAATTCGTATATAAGCGGCATCAAAATTAATAATCCTCCAGCTGGAGATGGAATTCCTTCAAAAAAATTATTTTTCCAATTTTGTTCTTCTTCAATTTTAGTCAAGTTAAATCTTGCTAATCTCAAAACACAACAAACTGAATAAATTAATGTAATAGCCCAACCTAATTTACCGTATTTATTTAATTCCCAAAAATATAAAATAAAAACTGGCGCAATGCCGAAACTTACAAAATCAGTTAATGAGTCTAATTCTTTTCCAAATTCAGAAGTAGCTTTAATCAATCTTGCAATTCTTCCGTCTAAAGCATCTAAAATTGCTGCAAACAGAATTAAGGTTACAGCTAAACCGTAGTTTCCATCGATTGAAAATTTTATAGAGCTTATGCCTAAACAAACTCCTCCCAGAGTTAAAATATTTGGCAGTAAGTATCTTGTTTTTTTTGATGAAACTAATTTGAATTTTTTTTTTTCTTCCATTAATCAGATGCTATTAAGCTTTCACCTGAAACTACATTTTGTCCAAGTTTTGCTAACACTTTTTTATTTTTAAAATAAATATCAACTCTGCTACCAAATCTTATCATTCCTATTCTTTCGCCTTGTTTTAACTCTTGATCTTGTTCAACTTCACAAACAATTCTTCTGGCAATTAAACCAGCTATTTGGACAATTATAATTTCTTCATTGTTTTTCAATTTAATTTTGAAATAATTTCTTTCATTTTCTTCGCTTGCTTTATCCAATGATGCATTCAAAAACTTTCCTGGCTTATAATATATTTCTTTTACAATACCAGAAGAAGGGTTTCTATTTACATGACAATTAAATACATTCATAAAAATACTTACCCTTGTGTAAGTGGTATTCTCCTGACGTAATTCTTCAGGACCTGATCTTTCAGAAATGTCTGTAATAAGTCCATCAGCGGGGCTTACTAGATAGTTATCGTCGTTAATTGAATATCTTTCTGGATCTCTAAAGAAATAGTAAACCCAAATAGTGATTAATATTAATGTAAATCCTAAAAATTTAGAGAAAAGTAAAACTATGAATGTAGCCAGTATTGAAATGGCTAAAAATTTATAACCTTCTTTATGTATCTTTGGAAAAATTGTGTTAAACATAATTTAAAGTTTGATAATTTTTTTCTTAATATGTATAAAAATCTAATTTAATCAATCTATATTATGGCTAAAATCAAAGTTAAAAACCCAGTTGTTGAGTTAGATGGTGATGAAATGACTAGAATTATATGGTCATTTATTAAAGATAAGCTAATTAAGCCTTATCTTGATGTAGATCTAAAATATTACGATTTAGGAATGGAGAGTAGAGATAAAACAGACGATCAAATAACTATAGATGCAGCTAATGCAATCAAACAATACGGTGTGGGTGTCAAGTGTGCCACAATTACTCCAGATGAAGCTAGAGTAGAAGAGTTTAAATTAAAAAAAATGTGGAGATCTCCAAACGGAACTATTCGTAATATATTAGGTGGAACAGTTTTTAGAGAACCTATTATATGTAAAAATGTTCCAAAACTAGTTCCGGGTTGGACACAGCCAATTGTTATCGGAAGACATGCCTTTGGGGATCAATACCGTGCAACCGATTTTTTAATTCCGGGTGAAGGAAAAATGGAAGTTAAATGGACCTCCAAAGATGGAAAAGATAAAAAGGAATTT
>Ga0233444_10003174_pt1 | contig 16565 bp, 14 predicted proteins | sample SI_124_October20_6_FD_182792 | JGI IMG/M metagenome (GOLD analysis project Ga0233444, IMG submission 182792) | Seawater microbial communities from Saanich Inlet, British Columbia, Canada - SI_124_October2016_10_MG | ecosystem: Environmental > Aquatic > Marine > Inlet | place: Canada: British...
CTATAAGAACAGTAATTAAATACGCTACAGTTTGAGATAGGATGAAGAAGTCAATTGTTACAATAGTATTATTAGCAATACTGTATAGAAAATAACCACAGAAAAATATTAAAATCAACCTATCGGTAATAGATAAAATACTGTCTTTTTTAAATAAAAGAAGTGCAGACAAATTGGATCTTATAAATAGAATTAAAGCCACTAAAACTTGATTAAATCCTATTATAATTAACCATTTCATTTCCTTTGTTGAGAGTTCAAAAATTAATCCCACTATTAAAAGAATAGTGATGTAAAATGCGCTTAGGATTACCTTTAGAGAAAAAATTCTTGAGAAATGTTTTTGAAGTAATTGATTATTTTGGGCGATGTTCCTAGTATTAAAGTTATTAACTCCCATATCTAGAATGATATTAAAAATAAAAGACAGGCTCAATAAAGAAAAATAAGTTCCATAAGTACCTGGACTATTTTGCTCAGTAATTTTTAATATTTCAGCATCAATTCCAATAATATAGAAAGGTTTGATAACTATATTTAGAAGAAGAACTAGTATTAAATTGGAAAGAAATTTTTTTTTCATTAATCCTTTTGGTAAACTCTAACTACTCTATTTGAAATAGAACTTATAATCTCATATGGAATTGTATCTGCAGCATCTGCCATTTTAAAAATAGAATGGTTATTTCCAAATATTTCCACTCTATCATTTATATTTAAATTAGAATTAGTAATATCTATAAATAGCATATCCATACAAATATTTCCAATCGTTGGATAAATAGCATTATTGATAAAAACTCTTCCTTTGCCATTCCCTAAAGATCTAGAAAATCCATCTGCATATCCTATTGGAACAATTGCAACTTTTATTTCTCTATCTGATTGATTATTTATGCCATAACCAATATAATCCCCTTTATTTACTGTCCTTATTTTTGATATTCTAGAAACTAAAGATGCTACATTAGAAAGCTTTTTAGTTTTAGAAACACCATATAAACCTATGCCTAGTCTGACCATTTGCAGACTTTGATTTGGATAATTTTCAATTCCTGCAGTATTTAGAATATGTTTAATTGTTTTAATTCCTAATAAAGATTCAATTTCTAAAGACATACTATTGAATAAATCAAATTGTTTTTCAGTTAGTTTTTTACCATTTTTTTGATCACTTGCAGCTAAGTGACTAAAAATTCCTTCTACCATAATTTCAGGTTGGCTTATTAAGAAGCTACATAGTTTTTTAATATCTACAGAATCAAATCCCATTCTATTCATTCCTGTATTTAACTTTATGTGTATAGGATAATTTTTTATCCCCATTAAGATAAGTTTCTTAGTGAATTCGTCCAATTGATCTAAATCGTAAATGGAAGGAGTTAATCTATTTTCTATTAAATTATCCATCGATTTTTGTTCTACATTCATTACAAGAATTGGAGACTTTATACCATTTTCTCTTAGTTCTACACCTTCATCTGTATAGGCTACTCCTATGTAGTCTATATGATTTTGCTCTAATATTTTCGCAGATTCGATTAACCCTGTCCCATATCCAGCTGCTTTAATCATAACAAGTAATTTTGTTTTTGGAGCAAGTAAACTTCTGTAATAATTTAAGTTTTTAATTAGGCTAGAAAGATTTATTTCTAAAACAGTATTGTGTTTTTTCTGTTCTAATTTCAAGTAAATCTTTTGAAAATCGGCAACTTTTTTTCCCTTAATTAATATATAGTGATCTTTGAAAATAATATTACTGAAGTATTTTAAAAATTCAGATTCGTTTCTAAAAATTAAATATTTATTGGGAAATAGTTTATTGTTCTTATAGAGTTCTTTCCCAATTCCAATAAACTGAGTTATTTCGTAGCTTTCTATTAATTTAGAAAGGGCTTTATAATTGGGGGTTTTTTCATTCAAATCCGAAAGAATTAAAATGGTCTTAGAAGACCCGCATTCAGATTTTAAGGTTTCAAGAGAAATTTTAAGAGATTGAAAATTATTCTGGTAGGAATCATTTATAATAACAGAATTACTAATTCCAGATTTTTTTTCAAATCTTAAAGCAATTTCAGGGAGATATGGACTTAAGGCTTTTATATCCTTTGAATCGTATTCTATTTGATTTAAAAATCCTAGACAACAAATAAAATTTTTGGCAGAGTTCTCATCTTTTTGTTGAATGAAGAACACTTCGCTTTTATTGTTGTATTCACAGTGTATTTCTTGTCCTTTTTCTACAATTTTTCTTTTGAAATTAAATTCGTTATTTTTAAAATAAGTGTAAATGGTTCCTTTTAAAATCTTTTCTTTTTCAATTCGTAATTCATCGATTGAATTAAAATTTTCAATATGCTCTTTCCCAATATTAGACAATATCACGTGAGATGGTTCAATCATTTGCTTCATTAAATCCATCTCACCAGGCATAGAAATTCCTGTTTCAATGATAGCTAATTCGTGATTTTTGGTTAAAGAAAGCAAGGTTAGAGCTGCTCCAAATTGTGAGTTATAACTTTTTGGACTTCTTAGAATATTTATTTTTTCTTGCACAATAAAATTTATCCACTCTTTTATAACTGTTTTTCCATAACTTCCAGTTATTGAAAGCACTGGAATTTTAAAAGTTTTTCTGTGGAAGTTTGCCCATTTTTGAAGTGCTACTAGCGTATTTTCAACCACCAAGTAGCCTGCATCTTTCTTTATTTTTAAAGGTGTTTCATGAGTTATAAATTGCTTTATTCCATTTTCATAAACTTGGTCAATGTACTTATGCCCATCGTTAAAATTTGTTTTAAATGCCAAAAAAACATGTTCATTATCTTGAACAAATCTTCTACTATCGTAATGAACATTACTAATGGGTGAATCAATATTTCCTATACATTTTCCCCCTGTTATTTTATAAATATCTCGAAGAGTATATGAGTTGTTTATCTGCAATTTTTTGACCTAATAGTTTGTGAACGAATAAATTAAACAAAATGTTATGTTGATAACATTCAAATAAAGAAGTTCTTACATTATGTAAAAATATTGAATTTTGCATTGAAATCTTAATATTATGGAAGAGTTTAATTTTAAATCCTTAGAAAGTTTAGCCAGTGAGCTTAAAGAAGGAGTCTTTAAAATAAATAGCGGAGCTCTTAGCTCAGAAGATATTCTTTCTCTTTTGGATTCATCAAGACAGTTACATGAAAGGCTTGCAATATTGCAGTATCTTCTAGAAAAAGGACCAAAGAATGAATCGGTTTCAGAACAAAAGAAGAAAGAAGAGTCAACTGATGTTGAGGAAAATCAAATTAATTTAATTGATGTGATTGTTGAAGAAGAAGCTAAAACAGAAAAAGCAGATATAAATATTTCAACTGATTTTAAGTCTGTAAATGAAATTCATTCAGATAGTCCACAAACTTCTTTAGCCGATCAATTTGGTCAACAACCAATTTCTGATTTAACCAATGAAATAGGCATTAATGAAAAGTACTTAATTACAGAAAATTTATTTTCTGGAGATAGTCAGGCTTGTTCAACTGCAATTAAGGATTTAAATGAATTTCAAAATATGGACCAGGCAAGCGATTTTTTAAAAAACTCATTGTCTAAAAAATACAACTGGAACCCAAAGTCTAATCAAGTAAAAAGATTATTTAATTTGGTAGAAAGAAGATATCAAAATCAATGACTAAGTTTTTATTATTACTAGTTTCCTTATATGTAACAACATTTTTTTCTCAGACCACTAACAGTTCATGGATTAGATATGAAAATTATGTTGACACACTTACTAGCAATTATTTTAAGGGTAGAGGATATGTTGATAATGGACATTTAAAAGCGGCAAAATTTATTTCTAATGAATTTCAAAGAATTGGTCTTGACAGCATAACTAGTAGCGGGTATTTACAACATTTCAAAACGAATGTAAATACTTTTCCAACAGATATTAAATTAAAAATTAACGATCAGAGTTTAATTGCAGGATTAGATTATTTAGTTGAACCTGGTTCTGTAACATGTCAAGGAATTTTTGAGGTTTTAGAAATAAATTTAAGAAATTGGAAATCATTTACATTAAATAAAAAAAATGAGCATTTATGTTTATTAATCGATGTATCCAACGTAGAAAATAAAGATTCTCTTCTAATTTATAATGAGATAAAAAAAGTCTTAAATAAGAAATATCCAATTTTATGGATAGGTTCTGAAAATCTCCAATGGTCAGTATCTCAGTATACCCTTTCCAATGCAATCATAAAACTAAGACCTGACATAATAAAAGAGGAGATTAAAAATGTTGAAATTGATATTAAAAATAATTTTATTACGTCACTAGAAACACAAAATGTTATTGGCAAAATAAAGGGGCGAAAAAAAAAGGACATAATTATTTCAGCACACTACGACCATTTAGGTATGATGGGAAATGTAATATTTCCAGGTGCTAATGATAATGCTAGTGGAGTAAGTTCATTATTAAATTTAGCATCCTATTTCATGAAGTACAAACCAAAATATAATATTATTTTTATTTGTTTTGGAGCAGAAGAGTTAGGTCTTCTTGGGTCAAAATATTTTACTGAAAATCCCATAATAGAATTAGAAAATATTAAGTTGTTATTGAATCTAGATATTGTAGGAACAGGAGAAGAAGGTATAGCAATTGTAAATGCATTTGAACAAGAGAAAGTAGTTCAAATTATAGGGAAAATTAATGAAAAACATGATTTATTTTCCAAAATTAAACTTAGAGGCCAGGCTCCAAATTCAGATCATTATTGGTTTTCAAAAAAAAATGTTCCTGCAATTTTTATTTATACAATGGGAGGAATTAAAGCTTATCATGATCCTTTAGATAAATCTGTCACCTTACCACAAAATAAATCAAATGAATTACTAAAGTTAGTTACGCAACTAGTAAACAAATTATAGTTAATTTTTAGACTTTATTAAATAAATTCCACAAAAAATTACAAGACATAAATAAAATTGAACTATTCCGAAGTCTTCCCCGTCAATAACGCCCCAAAATATGGCTACTATTGGAATTAAGTAAGTTACTGAAGATGCAAATACAGATGATGTTTCTTTGATTAATAAGTTAAAAACCCAAAAAGCCAATCCACTTCCTAATATTCCTAAAATATTTATACAAATAAAATTCAAATAATTTGGATCGTTATTTGTCAAATTATTTGCAAAATCCGTCTCAAAAAAAAGTAACAATCCAGCTATTGGGCCAATGAAGATAAAAGACCAACTTGTAATTTTTAGTGCTGGAATATCTTGAAGATAAGTTTTGATAATATTTATGTTTAAGGCGTAGCAAGCAGATCCTAAAACTGGAAATAAAGCATATAAAATAGAACTAGAGAAAATATTGCCGCCTGTGCTTAAAAATATTAAACTAGTTGCTCCAATTAACCCCACTACAACTCCAATCACTGCTCTAAAATTTGTTTTTTGTTTGAATAGTATCACCCCAAATAAAAGAGTGAAAAGAGGAGTAATAGAATTTAATATTCCATTTAAAGAACTATCTATTTTGGTTTGTGCTTTAATAAATAAAAAATATGGTATTACACTTCCTATAATTGCAGATAATAGAAGAATATAACCAGTTTTCTTTTGAATTTTGAGAAAACTTTTAATTCCAAGAGGAAAGAAAACAAGAAATACAATAAATATTCTGTAAAGTGTTATCTCTATGGGCGAGTAAGTAGTTAAGGCTTTTTTCATTAAAATAAATGAACTTCCCCATATTATCCCTAAAACACAAAGTATTAAAATCTGGTTAATTTTTTTTGAAAAATCCATTTAGTCAATTTCAAATATATCTTTTGTAGCCTTTCTGACTTTTTTATCGTACTGAGAATTATCAGTTTCAGATCTGTATCCAATAGCTGCAACCACTCCTGCACTCAAGCTTTTTTTATCAATGTCTAGAAAATCATTGTATTTTGAAGTGTCGAATCCCTCAATAGGACAAGAATCTATTTTTAGAGAAGCACATGCAGTCATTAAATGAGTCAAAGCGATATAAAGCTGATTTTTAGTCCATTCAGAGATTTCTTTAGAACTTTTATTAAGTAGGGTTTTTTTTAAAAAGTCACCATATCCTTTGTTCTTTTCAATAGGTATTTCTTGACTTAGAGATTTATTCTCTATATAAGAGTCAATGTCTTTTTCAAATACTTTAGTAGAATTACAAAATATGAAAAGATGCGATGCATCAGAAACCTGAGACTGGTTGTAAGAAAATTTTCTTAATGCCTCTTTTTTAAGCTGATTTTCAATAATAATTACTTTAAATAATTGTAATCCATAAGAAGTTGGAGCTAGACGAATAGACTCTTTAATTATTTCTATATCAGAAATTGGAATTTTCTTATGGGGATTAAATTTTTTAGTAGCATATCTCCACTTGTAGTAATCGATTATATCCATATTTAATCCAATAATACCAAAAAAAAGTTCTCAAAGTGTTTTGTTAGGTAATTTCATTGTAATTTGATACAACGTAGCAAGATTATGTTGTCAAGTCATATATTTATCATGAAAATTAACTACTAGAAGTGCAGATTAGAAAATATCAATGGAAAAAGAAAGAAGTTGACCAAACAATAAGCCTCCAATTAGCCAAAGAACTTAATGTTTCAAAAGTTATTTCAGAAATTTTAGTTGCAAGAGGAATTTATGATTTTGATTCTGCGCAAAATTATTTTAGGCCCAATGAAACACAATTTCAAGATGGTTTTTTGATGAAGGGGATGCATCTTTCAGTAGAAAGATTAAATAAAGCGATTTCCAATAATCAAAATGTTCTCGTTTACGGTGACTACGATGTAGATGGAACATGTTCAGTAGCTATGATGGTTCGTTTTTTAAAACATCTAAAAGCCAAAGTTTTGTATTACCAACCTCATCGAGAAACTGAAGGTTATGGCATCTCATTAAAAAGTGTAGAGTGGTCCAAAGAAAATAAAATTGATTTAGTAATTGCTTTAGATTGTGGAATTAAAGATTTTCTTGCTGCAGAAGCATATAAAAATGAAAATATAGATTTAATAATTTGTGACCACCACAACCCTTCAGAAAAAATTCCAAATGCATTTTCAATATTAAATCCTAAGCAAAATGATTGTACCTATCCATTTAAAGAGCTTTGTGGATGCGCTGTGGGTTTAAAGCTTATTCAAAGTTATGTACATAAGTTTGATTTAAAACTTGATTTTAGCCCCTATTTTCAGTTAGCAGCTGTTGCATCTGCTGCAGATGTAGTTCCTTTAATTAATGAAAATAGGCTTATTACTTATTTGGGACTTTTAGAAATTAATAAAAATCCAATTGAACCATTTGCATTACTTTTTTCAAAATTAAATAAGTTAAACGAAATTAATCTTGGGGATTTGATTTTTAAAATTGCACCAAGAATAAATGCTGCAGGGAGATTAGATACAGCATTGTTGGCTGCAAAATATTTGATATCCGATTTTCAAGAACCAGACCAAGGATTAGATAAAATAGAGACTATTAATGAAGAACGAAGAAAATTAGACGAATTAATAACTCACCAAGCTTTAAATGATTTAGAAGAGCAACCTAAAAATAGATTTACCAATTTAGTTTTTTCTAATAGTTGGCATAAAGGCGTAGTAGGTATTGTGGCATCTAGAATTATTGAAACATATTATAAACCAACCATTGTTTTGTGTGGACAAGGAGATATCATTACTGGCTCTGCTAGATCTGTGAAAGGATTTGACCTATATAGTGTATTAGAAAATTTGAAAGATTATTTTGTAAGATTTGGAGGTCACAAATATGCTGCAGGTCTAAGTTTAAAAAAAGAGAATTTAGCGTCATTTAAGGAAGATTTTGAAAATGAAGTTGGAAAGTATATTCAAGAGCAAGAACTTATCCCAGAAATTAATATTGATTCTGATCTTTCTTTAGGCCAACTTTTTGAAGGAATAAATAATCAGTCAAGTCCTAAAATCTACAGAATTCTAAAACAAATGGAACCATTTGGTATTGGCAACCCAAAGCCAGTTTTTCTTTTTAAAGGATTAAATCTTGAGAGTCCCGTTAGAATTGTTGGTGAAAAGCATTTAAAGTTTATTTTTTCTGATTCTACAAATGAAAGTAAAATTGATGGTATATGGTTTAGTAGTGTTTCATTTTTAAAGAATCTAAAAAACCAAAAGACTATGGATGTTGTAGGCACCATTGATGAGAACTATTTTCGAGGCAACAGAACTATGCAAATAATAATAAAAGATATAAGGGTTAATTAATCTTTATTTTTTCTTGAGTCAGAAACTATGTGAAGATCTCTTTGAGGATAAGGGATTTTTATTTTGTTATTTCTAAATGCCTGATCAATTGTAAGTCTTATATCACTTTTAATATTTACAATTTCCCAAGTTTGTTGTGCCCAAAAATAAACTTTAAATCTAAGTGCATGATCTCCAAAATCTTCTAGTTCTATAGAGATATTTCTTCTTTTTTCTACAAGTGGATGTTTTAAGGCACTTTGGTAGAGAATTTCTTTTACCAATTGGGTGTCAGAACCATAACCCACTCCAACAGAAATATTAAACCTTGTTACTTTATCACTAATAGTCCAATTAACTACCCTGTCTGTAGTTAAGGAACTATTTGGAACTATAATAGTTTTCCCATCCAATGTTTTTAGTTGAGAAGTCCTAATAAAAATATTATCTACTTTACAAATTTCATAATTGGGCATTTCTACCACATCTCCCACTTTTATGCTACCATCAAAAAGTAAGATAATTCCTGAAAAAACATCTGAAATTTGGCTTTGAAGCGAAAGTGTAAGACCTAAGCCAACGGCCGCTACACCTGCGGTTAAAAAAGTAATATCAATTCCAATTCCTTGAATAGCAACAATGACTGCAACCAAATAAATTAAATATTTACTTAGTTGGGTTATAGAGTAAGTCCCAGCTTCATCAATCCATTTTTTATCTCTTGTTGATCTGAGAATTAAAACTCTAAAGAGACTTAAGGTTATTTTGGAAATTACTATTACAAAAATTAAATAAAAAAGTTTTCCAATAGTAAAACTAAATCTTTCGTAGACTCCATCTACTTTTGAATCATAGTCAAATCCAAAAATTTCTTGATGAGAAAGAGAATTTATTTGATCATATAAAAGTGATTCAAGTGCCAATAAACTGAAAACAAGTAGTAGTACTTGTTTTAAAAGTTTTTTAATATTTTTTAGTCTTCCCTCAACAATCCATCCTTTTTGTTTTAAAACCCGTTCTAAGTTTTTATTTATCCAATTATTTAAAATTAGCCAAAGTAATACTACTACTCCAAAAAGACTTAGGTTAAGCAAATGTTGTTGTAAATATTCTATAAAATCCATAATTTATTGTGTTACAATAATACCCAATTCATTGGCAAATATATTGCGTACTTTGGTTAATTCCTTAATTTCTTTAATTATTGATTCGTTGGATTCATTGGAGTCCATCTCTTTAAGTGCTTGTTGCTTCTCTAATATAAGATTTTCAGTTACTCTTAGTTTAAAAATAAAAACAGACTCTTCCGCTGCTTGTTTTAAACGATCAGACTCAATTTTTGTGTGAATTTGATGTTTGTTTTTCCAATTTTCACTTAAAATGTTCTGCGATGTTGTTAAGTCTGCAACTAGACTAGTTAAATCTGGATTTTGGACAAAATGTTGTTCATTTAATACTAATCCTTTTTCCAGCCCTTCTAAAAACTCATTAAAAACCAACTGATATTTTTCATTTTTGTAGGAAAGTTTATCCGACAAAATTTCCTCAACAATAAATTGGGCTAGGGGATATTCTACAGTTGATTTTTCATTTTCATTTAAAACCTCTACTTTAATAGAATGTGCTCCATAGCTCAACATTAGTCTTATCAAATCCTGCTCTTGGTTACTTAAATCGTGTTTAACTCCCTTTTGAAATGCTTTGCTAGGTAAGTTATTTGGACTTACAGATGGAAGAGAGTTCGTAGATTGTGGCTCTCTTTTGGAACGTAATTTTTTTTGAATTTCAGTGATAAGAAGTTGCTCATCCATTTCAAATATTTGAGCAGTTTTTTTAATGTAAACAGATCGAGATACTGCATCTGGAATAATAGAAATGGAAGTAATAATGTCATTAATAGTTTTAGAAATATTAATTGGATCGTTCTTAGTTTTTTCAAGTAAGTGATTTGCTTTAAATGATATAAAGTCAATTTGCTGGTCATTTAAATAAGATTTAAAATCCTCAGTAGATAATTGATGGGAATAACTATCTGGATCTTCCCCCTCTGGAAATAAAACTACTTTAACACTTAACCCAGCTTTTAATAACATGTCCACCCCTCTAAAAGAAGCGTTAATTCCAGCTGGATCGCTATCATATAGAATCACAACATTATTGGTGAATCTTTTTATGAGCCTAATTTGACCATCTGTTAGCGATGTTCCACTTGAAGCAACAGCATTTTTCACCCCGTTATGGTGAAGAGAAACAACATCGGTATACCCTTCTACAAGCAAACATGAATCACTTTTAATAATTTCACTCTTGGATTGGAATAAACCATACAGCACATTACTCTTATTGTAAATGTCGCTTTCTGGAGAGTTAAAATATTTTGCAACTTTCTTATCCGTTCTTAAAGTTCTTCCTCCAAAGCCTATTATTCTTCCAGTAATATTATGAATTGGAAAAATTATTCTTCCGCGAAAAAAATCATAAGTCCCTTTCTCACCTTCCTTTATTAATCCAGATTTTTTTAAAGGTTCTAGGCTGTAGTTAGAATTTTTTGCTTCATTTTCAAGAGCATTATAATCCTCTGGAGAGTAACCAATTTCAAATTGGTCTATTGTGTTTAGATTATAACCTCTTTTTTTCAAATAGGACAAACCAACAGATTTCCCTTCATTGGTTTCCTTTAAAGATTTTTTGAAAAACTCATTAGCAAATTGGTGGGCTAAATACAATCCTTCTTTCTGGTGCTTTGCCGCTATTTGTTCTTCAGATTCTTGAGTTTCTTCAATTTCAATATTGTATTTATTGGCAAGCCACTTTAATGCTTCTGGATAAGATAAATGTTCGTGTTCCATTAAAAAAGAAACTACATTTCCACCTTTTCCAGAACTAAAGTCTTTAAATATTCTTTTTCCTGGAGAAACCATAAAAGATGGAGTTTTTTCATTTGCAAATGGGCTTAGTCCTTTAAAATTGGAGCCCGATTTTTTTAAATGAATAAAATCGCCAATAACTTCCACTATATCTGCAGAATCAAAAATTTTCGCTATTGTTTCTTGGGGAATCAAATTTATTTTTCAGTATAAAATTATTGGTTTACAACATAAAAATACGAATAGTTCATTGTACACAATGCAATTTTAAAAAAATGCATCAACATTTAGCCATAGATTTTTAATTACCTATACATTTGTGTAAAATTAACAAAATGAGTAAAGATCAATACCAAGCACACGACTATTACTTTATGGACGAACTTCTTTCTGATGAACATAAGTTAATTAGAGACTCTGCAAGAGCATGGGTAAAAAAAGAAGTCTCACCAATTATTGATGATTATTATGAAAGAGCAGAATTTCCCAATCAAATTCTAAACGGACTTGCTGGTATTGGAGGTTTTGGTCCCTATATTCCGGAAGAATATGGTGGAGCAGGATTAGATCAAATATCTTATGGATTAATTATGCAAGAACTAGAAAGGTGCGATTCAGGATTAAGATCTACATCTTCTGTGCAGAGCTCTCTTGTAATGTATCCAATTTATAAATTTGGTAGTGAAGACCAAAGAAAAAAATATTTACCTAAACTAGCCAGTGGAGAACTAATTGGTTGTTTTGGGTTAACAGAACCTGATTTTGGATCTAATCCAGGTGGAATGATCACCAATTTTAAAGAAGATGGAGATCATTTGATTCTCAATGGAGCTAAAATGTGGATATCTAATGCTCCATTTGCTGATATTGCTGTAGTTTGGGCCAAAGATCCTGATAACAGAATAAAAGGGGTTATTGTGGAAAGAGGGATGGAAGGTTTTCAAACACCAGAGATGCATGGAAAACATTCCCTAAGAGCCTCGGCAACAGGAGAACTTATTTTTAATAATGTAAGAGTACCAAAAGAAAATATTTTACCTAATAAAGATGGTCTCGGGGCTCCATTAATGTGTTTAGATTCTGCAAGATATGGCATTGCTTGGGGAGCAATTGGAGCAGCAATGGATTGCTACGATTCAGCATTAAGATACTCCAAAGAAAGAATACAATTTGGTAAACCAATCGCCAGTTTCCAACTTATTCAAAAAAAGCTTGCAGAAATGATTACTGAAATTACTAAGGCTCAACTTTTGACATTCCGTCTAGGTCAACTTAAAAATGAAGACAGAGCAACTTCCCCTCAAATATCTATGGCCAAAAGAAATAATGTAGATATGGCTTTGAAAGTTGCTAGAGAAGCAAGACAAATTCATGGGGCAATGGGAATTATGAATGAGTATTCTGTGATGCGACACATGGCAAATTTAGAATCTGTAATTACTTACGAAGGTACTCATGACATTCATTTGTTGATTACTGGACTTGACATTACTGGAATTCAAGCGTTTAGTTAACCCAATGAAAGGAACTAATCATTTCTTCCAAGTCTTCAATGATAAAATTAATGCAAGGCTTCAAAGAGTCGTAGTTGGGTTTAGCTTGAAAGAGTAATTGTCCTGAAAAAAAATGTTGGGAACTATCCGTTATTGTAAAAGCATAATTACAGGCTGTATTGCCTTTAATTTCATAAGCTAGTGCAAAAACTTTTTCGTCTTTATTTTTCCAAACTCTCTCAACAATAGCAGATGATTTAAAGCTGTGCTCATAAACCATTTTTCTAAATCCCTCTGACATTTCTAAAAGATTGTCATTCAACTTAAAATATTCACATAAGACTTCCGCTTTAAATTCAGGGAAAATGATAGTTTTACTGCATTCGGGATAATCTTTAAATTTTTGCTCCCATGAAGCATAATCGGGAAGTTTAAAGCTGAACATGCAAGAATCTTTTATATCGTAAAAATCTTTTTCTGGTAAGTCTATTCTCAAGTAACTTTTTGGTTTTGGGAAAGTTTTTTCTCTAGAGCAGCTTAAGGCTAAAATTAAAATAGGTATTAATGAATATTTGAGAAAATTAATCAATTCTAACTTTTAGTTTCTTGATTCTTCTTTTATCAGATGCTTCAACAGTAAAATGGTAATTTTGGTAAGAGATTCTCTCATTCTTTAATAAAATTTTGCCTGCTTGCTCAATACAAAACCCAGCTAAAGTGTCAGATTCTCCCTTTGATTTTTCAAAAATTTTCCCATCGATATTTAGAATTTTATAAAAGTCAATTAAAGGAGTTTTTCCATCAAAAATATAATTATGCGCATCAATTTTTAAAAATGAAACGTCTCTTTCGTCAAATTCATCTGTAATGTCTCCAACTATTTCTTCAAGTACGTCTTCTAAAGAAACTATTCCAGACGAACCTCCGTATTCATCAACAACAATAGCTATATGGGTTTTTTCTTCTTGAAACTCTTTAAGCAAGTCATCAAGTTTTTTATTTTCAGGCACAAATTTAGCATCTCTTAATAGCTCTTTCCAGTCATATTTAGCATCTTCGTTCATATTGGCTAATAAATCTTTGACATATAAAATCCCTTTAATTTGATCAAAAGTTTCTTCGAAAACTGGAATTCTAGAAAACTTAACAGTTTTCAGTTCGTTAATTAGAGATTTATAATCTAAATCAGTTCTAAATGCTAAAACATCGGTTCTAGGGGTCATAATTTGTTTCACATCGGTGTTTCCAAATTTTGATATCCCTTCCAAAATTTTTTTCTCTTCATTATTTTCTACGCTATCTTTTGTTAAATCAAGTACATGCTTAAGTTCCTCCGAATTTAAAAGCTCAATTTTTTTATCAATTTTTTTGTCAATTATTGATGTGCTTGATATAAGTAGATTACTTAAAGGATTGAAAATAATTTTTAAAACGGTAATAGGTAAAGCCATTATTTTTGAAAATCTTATATTGTAACTATTGGCATAAACTTTTGGAATGACCTCTCCAAAGAGTAAAATTATAAACGTTACAGATACCACCTGAATAATAAAACTCGTTATAAAGTTTTGTGTTTTAGAAGGAAAAATTTCACTCATTATTATTGAAGAAACTATAACTATAGCCACATTAACTAAATTATTTCCAATCAATATAGTGGCTAAAAGTTTCTTTGGACTTTCTAGTAATTTTAAAACTCTGTTGCTGTTTTTATTGTCAGTTTCTTTGGATAAATTTAGCTTTTGTGAATTTGATAAGCCGAAAATTGCTACTTCAGACCCAGAAAGAAGAGCAGACAAAAAAACTAAAATCAACATAGCTAAAGCCCATATTCCAAGGTTAGGATTTGAAAAATCTACAATAATTAAAGGTTTCAATAAAAATTTAAAAGCAGAGGGTATTTCCAATTCTTAATTTTTGATTTAAAATGGTAAATCATCATTTTCATCTGGCGATGAAAATTCCTTTTCAGGAGATGTTTTACTTTCATTTTCAATAGGGGTAACTTGGTTAGAGCTAGCCATAGAATCTACTGTACTACCCAGCATGGTGAGATTATCGGTAATTATTTCGGTAGAATATCTGTTGTTTCCTTCTTTGTCTTGCCAAGTTCTTGTTTTAAGTTTCCCCTCTATGTATACTTTGGCGCCTTTTTTCAGATATTTTTCTGCGATCTCTGCAAGCCCTCTCCAGGCAACAATATTGTGCCATTCAGTTTGAGATACTTTTTCACCTGTTTTTCTATCTTTATAGTTCTCAGAAGTTGCAATTGAAAAATTTGCTACTGCCGCTCCATTTTCTAAATGCCTTACTTCAGGGTCTTTTCCAAGATTACCAATTAGTATTACTTTATTTACACTACCTGCCATGATTTAATTTTATCCTATCAAATTTAATTATAATCTATGAATAGCTATGTTTTGATTTATATAATTTTCAACAATTTTTGGAACTGCATATTCGTTCAATTTTTTTATTTCAATTTTTTCGTATTTCTTATTTTGAAAAAGTTTTTTTATTTCAAAATCCCAGAAAACAACATATAGTTTTTGGTGTGTTAAAAGATGGGTAAGTTCTGTTTTTTTAGAAAGAATAGAGGTTTTAATTAATTCTTTTGGAGGATAGAAAGATTCTATTGGTTCTTCAAAAAGTGGAAATTGATACATGTTTTTCCAAATATCATTTTTAATTCTTTTTTCTAAAAAAATAAATTTTTCATTCCTTAGAACTATAAAATTAAAAAATCGTTCTTTTTTTATGATTTTCTTAGACTTAATGGGCAAGGAAAGTATTTTATTGTTATTGAATGCAAAGCACTTGCTTTCAAATGGACATGAGTTACATTTAGGTTTTACAGGTTTGCATTGAAGTGCACCAAATTCCATTATAGATTGATTATATGTATCTACATTTTTCCTAGGTAAATTTCTGTAGGCTATATTTTCAAATATTTTATTTCCAAATGTAGTATCTATTGGTTCTTCAACTCCAAAATACCTGCTTAGAACCCTGAAGACATTTCCATCTAAAACTGCTTTTTTTTCATTGAAGGCAAATGATGCTATAGCAGATGCTGTGTATTTACCTACACCTTTAAGCTTTATTAATTCGTTATAATTTTTTGGAAATTGCCCATTTAAATGCTTTGAAATATATTTAGCCGAATAGTGCAAATTTCTTGCCCTGCTGTAATAACCTAGACCTTGCCATAGTTTTAAAACTATATTTTCATTTGCTTTTGCAAGATCATGGACATTAGGAAATTTTTTGATAAACTTTAAATAATAAGGAAGCCCTTGATCTACTTTAGTTTGTTGAAGAATTATTTCGCTAATCCATATTTTAAAGGGGTCTTTGGATTCTCTCCATGGTAAGTTTCGTTTATTTAACTTATACCATTTAATTAATTTTAGACTAAAATCATCATCAACCATGCATACAAAAATAAAAAACTCAGTGGTAGCTTTTTGGCTTTGATAAATAAAATTATATTTGCAATCCAATAAATGGTAAAATCATAATTTTAACTATGACAAAAGCAGACTTAATTTCAGAAATAACAGAAAAGACAGGTGTTGAAAAAATAGCTGTTCAGGCGACAGTGGAATCACTAATGACTTCAATTATTGATGCGATGGAAAGTGGTGAAAATGTTTATTTACGTGGATTTGGAAGTTTTGTGGTTAAAAAAAGAGCAGAAAAAACTGGTAGAGATATTTCAAAAAATACAACAATAATTATACCTGAGCATTTTGTTCCAACTTTTAAGCCAGCTAAAACTTTTGTTGAAGGAGTTAAAAATAAGATTAAGAAATAATAAAGTATTTAATAATAATTTAAAAGATTAGTATGCCTAGCGGTAAAAAAAGAAAAAGACATAAGATGTCTACACATAAGAGGAAAAAGCGTCTGAGAAAAAACAGACA
>Ga0233444_10003177_pt1 | contig 16553 bp, 16 predicted proteins | sample SI_124_October20_6_FD_182792 | JGI IMG/M metagenome (GOLD analysis project Ga0233444, IMG submission 182792) | Seawater microbial communities from Saanich Inlet, British Columbia, Canada - SI_124_October2016_10_MG | ecosystem: Environmental > Aquatic > Marine > Inlet | place: Canada: British...
TTCTATATTTTTTATTTGGAATAATTGTTTCTCTCAAAGCATTCTATTTTTTATATTTAATCTTTTTAATCCCAATTTTTTTATATGTTTTAAAAAATAAAAAAAATTTTTATTTAACTTTTAAATATTTATTTTTTAATAGATTTTTTTTATTTGTATTTCTGTTAATATGTTTAATTATATTTTCTTATTTTTCAAACACAGGTTGTTTGTTATACCCTTTAAATTTTACTTGTTTTGAAAATTTTAAATGGACAATACCTTCTCATGAAGTGGTGCACATGAATAATTGGTATGAGTTATGGTCTAAAGGTGGTGCGAACCCTAATTTCAGAGTGGAAAATCCAGATCAATATATTAAAGGTTTTAATTGGGTAAATAATTGGTTTGATCAGTATTTCCTTAATAAGATGTCTGATTTTATTCTGGGAATTTTTTCTGTAGTAATATTATTTTTTATTATTTTTTTAAGACTTAAATTGAAACCTAAATTTTTTTTTGTAAATAAATTTATTATTTCTATTTACTTAATTATTTTTTTTATTTTAATCGAATGGTTTTATAATCATCCGTCATTAAGATACGGGGGCTACTGTGTAATAGCATTAATATTTTTTATACCAAGCTCATATCTTTTAAGTAGCTACAATATTAATTTAAAAAAATTTAGTCAATCAGCAATATTCTTAGTTTGTCTAACATTTATAATTTTTTTGATTAGAAATATAGATAGATTAGATAATGAAGTAAAAAAATACCAGTACAAACCTTTTAAAGAAACCTATTATTCAATAGATAAGAAATATTTTATTATACAAGATAAGATGAATATGATGAAAAAAAAATACAAAGATTGTAAAAAATCCAGCTCAAAGTGTGACAAACATAAAGTAAGTATGATTTATTCTAAATTTATATTTGAATATTAACATGATCCAAAAATTTATAATTTTGATTATTAGTTGTTTTGATTTTTTTTATCAAAAAAAAATTATAAATTTTTTAAAAAAAAATATAGGAAATAATTTTCCAATATTAATAGATGTTGGTGCACACAAAGGTGAGACTATTGATCTATTTGCCAAAAATTTTAATATTAAAAAAATTATTTCATTTGAAGCAAGTCCAATTAGCTTTAATTATTTGCAAAAAAAAATTATTTCTTTAAATACAAAATATAGACAAACAGAAATAATATTAGAAAATTTAGCTTTAGGATCTGAAAATAAAGACTCTGAAATAAAGCATTTGTTTGAAAGTTCTTCCTCAACTATCAATGAAATTAATCATGATTCAACATATTTTAAAAAAAAATATAGAATATTAAATTTATTTAATAAAAAAAAATTATACGAAACTTTAAAAATAAAAATTATTAAACTCAGTGAATATTTTAATCAAAATAATTTAGAAAAGATTGATTTTTTAAAAATCGATACTGAGGGATATGAATATGATGTATTGAAGGGCTTAGAAGATAAAATAACAAAAGTGAGGTTTATCATGTTTGAGCATCATTATGATGATATGATAAAAAAGAATTATACTTTTGGAAATATGTGTGATCTTCTTAAAATGAATAATTTTAAAATGATATATAAGAGCAAAATGCCTTTCAGAAAAACCTTTGAGTACATTTACATAAATAATCACTTTGACTACTAACTATTGTTTCAAATTTAATCAAAAAGAATATATATAATTGAGAAATTATTATTAAAAATTGATGAAATTTAAAATTGCTCTAATATTTGGAATAACAGGTCAAGATGGCTCTTATCTAGCAGATTTTTTATTATCTAAAAATTACATTGTGCACGGGGTTAAGAGAAGATCCTCTTCTTTTAATACAGGGAGAATTGATCACATTTATCAAGATCCCCATGAGAAGAATAAAAGATTTATATTACATTATGGTGATATCACTGACTCAACATCTGTATCAAAAATTATTAAACATGTAAAACCACATGAAATATATAATCTGGCTGCACAATCACATGTTGCTGTTTCATTTGAAGTTCCAGAGTACACTGCAAACGCTGACGGATTAGGAGCTTTAAGAATACTAGAAGCAATAAAATTTCATAAACTTGAAAAAAAGACTAAATTTTACCAAGCTGGAACATCAGAAATGTATGGTAAAGTTCAAAAAGTTCCACAGAACGAAAATACCAACTTTTATCCCCTAAGTCCTTATGGAGTTGCTAAAGTTTATGCTCACTGGATAACAAAAAACTATAGAGAAGCCTACAATATTTTTGCTGCAAATGGTATTTTATTTAATCATGAAAGCCCCAGAAGAGGAGAAACTTTTGTTACAAAAAAAATAGTAAGAGGTTTAGTTAGAATTAAATATGGAATTGATAAGAAAATTTATTTAGGAAATTTAAATGCTAAAAGAGATTGGGGTCATGCAAAAGATTATGTGATAGCTATGTGGAAAATTTTACAACAAAAAAAACCTGATGATTTTGTTATAGCATCAGGCAAACAATATAGTATTAAAACTTTTATAAAATTAGTAGCTGATCAATTAGATATGAGAATAAAGTGGAGTGGAAAAGGATTAGGTACAAAAGGTTTAAATTTGGATAACAATAAAACAATAATAGAAGTTGATAAAAATTATTTTAGACCACTAGATGTTAATACATTACTTGGAGACTCATCAAAAGCTAGAAAACAATTAAATTGGCGTCCTTCAATTAATCTTCAATTAATTATTAAAGAAATGATCAAAGCAGAAAAAGAATTGATCAATGAAAATTAACAAAAATTCAAAAATATTTATTGCTGGTCACAATGGAATGGTTGGAGCTGCAATCTATAGACAATTCAAAAAAAAAGGGTTTAAAAAATTAATTGTAATCGAAAAAAAAAAACTTAATTTAATTAATCAAAACAAAGTTTTTAAATTCTTAAAAACAAAAAAACCTGATTTAGTTATTGTTGCAGCAGCCAAGGTTGGAGGTATACTTGCAAATACTAAATTTAAAAGCGGATTTATTTATGAAAATTTGCAAATACAAAACAATTTAATTCATGGCTCCTATTTAGCTGGAGTAAAAAAATTGATTTTTTTAGGGTCAAGCTGCATTTATCCAAAAGCAAGCAAACAGCCAATTAAAGAAGAATATATATTGTCATCTCCATTAGAAGAGACCAACGATGCCTATGCAATTGCTAAAATTTCTGGAATAATGATGTGCAATAATTACAATAATGATTATGGTTTAGATTATAAGTGTTTAATGCCACCAAATATGTATGGCCCAGGTGATAATTATAATCTTCAGAATTCACATTTTTTTTCTGCTCTAATAAAAAAGATTTATGATGCTAAGAATTTTAATAAAAAGTTTATCACTCTGTGGGGTAGTGGAAAATCGTATAGAGAACTTTTATATGTGGATGATATTGCAGATGCAGTTTTATATTTCATGAACAAAAGATTAAGAGAGCAATTTATAAATATTGGATCTGGTATTGATCATAAAATTGAATGGTATGCGAAATTTATTATGAGTGAGCTTGGCGTGAACCTTAAAATTAAATATGACAAAACTAAACCTGACGGTATGAAAAGGAAGTTATTAGATGTAAATCTAGCAAAAAAATATGGCTGGAAATACAAAACATCACTAAAAACTGGATTAAAAAAAGCATATGATGATTTTTTATTAAATCATGTTTAGAAATTGTTTAAAAATCAAGCAATCAAAATAAATTGCTACTATAATTTAAGTTTTTTGAATGAGTTCAAATTAGAAGTATGGGAAAGAATATAAGAGACTTATTAGCAACTATTATAGTAGTTAATTTTAATAATAAGAAGTATTTGTCAAAATGCTTAAAGTCAATTTTTCTACAAAAGTATAAAAAAATTGAGATAATTGTTGTTGATGATCAATCAACAGACGATTCAATAAAATTATTAAATAAAATAAAGAATAAGATTAAAATAATTAAAACTAAAAAAAAAATTGGTAGCGGTTCATTCAATCAAATTAATGCTTATTATGAGGGATTTAATGCATCAAAAGGAGATGTAATTTTTCTTTTAGATAGCGATGATTATTTTAAGAGTGAAAAGATATCTGAGATTATGAAATTACATAATTTAGATAAAAATAAAAAAATTATTTTTGATTTGCCTATAAAAAAATATCCAAAAAAGGAAGTAAAAATTTATGATAAAATTTTTGTAAATACTAGCTATTGGCCTTACATACCACCTACAAGCTGCATTTCAATTAAAAGATCATATTTTAATAAGTTGTTTCGTTTAGTAAATTTTAAATTTTATCCTAATATATGGTTGGATTTTAGAATTGGAATAGTTGCAAAATATATATTAAAGGATTTGACTATTATTAATAATCACCTAACATATTATAGACAAAGTAACACCAATGTTTCTTCAAATTTTAAACACTTGTCATTTAATTGGTGGAAAAGAAGAAAAGAAGCTCATTCTTATATTGAGCATTTTTTTTCAAAAAATTATATAAAATATAATCGTAATTTAGATTATTTTATTACAAATTTAATTAATTTTTTTATCAAATGAACTTAAATTGACTAGTATATTAAATTCAAAACATTTAAATAATTTTAAAAATGGTAAAAAAAAAATCAATAAATCAGAAACCTAATATTACTATTATAACTGTTGTTAAAAATGATCAAGATAAAATTCTCAAAACACTAAAAAGTGTATTTGCACAAACATATAAAAATTTTGAGTACATTGTGGTTGATGGAAAATCCAAGGATAAAACACTCAACATATTAAAAGATAATAAAAAGAATATAGATTTGTTAATATCTCAAAATGATAAAAATCTTTGGGAGGCAATGAATAAAGGGATTAGCAAAAGCAAAGGTAATATTATAGGTTTTGTAAATTCAGGTGATATTATTCACAAAAATACTTTAGGATTAGTGAATAAATATTTTATTAATTATAAAATTGATTATCTTTTTGGTCCGGTAGAAAAAGATAGAGTTCTATATAGATTTGAACCAGAAAAAATTAAATATAGATTTAATATATATCCCTCTCACTCAACAGGGTTTTTTGTTTTAAAAAAAATACATCATGAATTAGGTGTTTATGATGTGAATTTAAATTTTGGAGCAGATTATGATTTTATATATAAGCTTTTAAATTCTAAAAGCTATACGGGAAAAATTGCCAAAAAAAATGAAGTTTTTGGTAAGTTTGATCTAAAAGGCTATTCTTCGAAGATTCCTTTTTATAAAAGTTATTATTATGAATCAATTATTAGGTACAAAAATGGACAAAATTTATTTTATATAATTATTTTATATTTATTAAAGCTTGTAAATAAGGCGTATAATCAAATTAAATAGTGAAAAAAGTATTAGTCATAGGTAGGAACGGGTTTATAGGGCTAAATCTATTTAAGTATCTTAAAAAAAAAAATATTATTTTATCATCTATTAACTTTGAAAATTTCTTAGAGAAAAAACAAAAGTTTTATAGTAAGTTTAATTTTATCATAAATTGTAGTTCAAATTTAAGTTTTACAAAAAAAAAATATAATCCTTTAAATGATAATGATCTTATAATTGCAAAAAAAATACTAAATTTTAAAACAAAATTAATAACGTTAAGTACAAGAAAAGTTTATAAAATTAAATCGAATATTAAAGAAACTGATCCAATTAAACCTTTATGCAATTATTCCAAAAATAAGCTAATTTCTGAAATTTTAGTACAAAAAATGTTAAGCAAAAAATCTCTTATCCTAAGAATATCTAATATAATTGGCATTCCAAATAATAATAAAAGAAAACTTCACGAAACATTCATTGATATTTTTTTAAAAAAAGTGAAACAAGATATGAAATATGATAATAAAAAAAATTTTAAAGATTTTTTACCAATCACAAAATTTAATCAAATAGTTTTTGAATTAATTCAAAAAAATGCTTTTGGTGTGTATAATGTATCTATAGGAAAAAAAATATATCTAAATGATGTTGTAAATTGGCTGAATTTTTATAATAAAAGAAAAATTAAAATAATTAAAATGAAAAAAAGTTTCAAGAATGATAATTTTACATTAAATAACAAAAAATTACTTAATTTTCTTAAAATTAAGATTACTATGAATGATTTAAAAAATGAATGTTTACTGATAAGTAAAAAATTTTTTCTAAAAAAATGAAAAATATAATTGTTGTAACTGGTGGTGCGGGCTTTGTAGGATCTAATTTAATTGATTTGTTATTAAAAAGAACAAATTATAAAATCATAAGTGTTGATAATTATTCAACAGGAAAAAAAAAAAATCATATAAAAAATAGTCATGTTAAATATATAAAAGGTCATACAAAAAATTTGTCAAAAATTTTAAAACCTTATACTAAAAAAATTCGTGTAATATTTCATTTTGGTGAATTTTCAAGAATATATCAAAGTTTTTTGAAAATGAATGAATGCTTAGACTCAAACTCAATTGGGTCTAATGAGGTATTTAATTATTGTCTCTTGAATAAGATAAAGTTTGTTTACTCTGCTACATCAGCCAGTATTGGAAATAATGGAAATGATAAAAATTTATCACCTTATGCATTTACTAAAGCAAAAAATCTAGAGATGTTAGAAAATTTAAAAAAATGGTTTAATTTAAAATTTGAAATAATTTATTTTTATAACGTTTACGGACCCAAGCAAATAAGCAAAGGAAACATGTCGACGGTCATAGGTATTTTTGAAGAACAATTCAAAGATAAAAAACCTCTTACAATTGTTAAACCTGGTTCACAATCAAGAAGATTTACTCACATTAAAGATACTGTTGAAGCATGTTATTACGCATGGAAAAAAAATAAATATAGGCACTACAGTATTTCCAATAGAAAAAGCTATAGTATCCTTCAGGTTGCCAAAATGTTTAATACAAGAATTAAATTCTTGCCTGCAAGACGTGGTGAAAGATATGCATCTGCCTTAACTAACATGAATTTGTCTAATAAAGTGCACAAGTTGTTTGGAAAAATACAGTTAAAAGACTACGTCAAAAGGATAGTTAACAATAGCGAAATGAATAAGAATTGATTGTTTACAATATTAATTAAATAGGTATAACACTACCGCCGGTAATTATTGCGTAGGTGTCATACCCGAACCCATTCCGAACTCGGAAGTCAAGCCCTTCTGCGCCGATGGTACTTTGTCTTAAGACACGGAAGAGTAGGACATTGCCGGCTAAAAAAAATTATGAAAATTAAAAGTTCTTTGAAATCTGTTAAAAAAAGAGATCTTAATTCTAAAATAGTTAGAAGAAGAGGTCGTGTTTATGTAATAAACAAGGTCAATCCAAAGTTTAAAGCAAGACAAAAATAACTTTTATGGATAACAAAAACCATAAAAGTACATGGAATAATTTTACTAAGTTTGTATTGTGGGGAACTGTCGCGGTAATAACTGTTTTGATTTTAATGGCGATATTCTTATTATAAGGTTTACTAATGAGAATAGTTTCTATTTCAGAAAATCTAAAAATTGAAAAAAGAATTGCAATCACACCTGAAATTGCGAAAAAGTATATAGCACTTGGTCTTGAAGTAGCGCTGTCTGAAAATTATGCTGTACACCTGGGGATTAGAGACAATGAATATACTAAAATTGGAGCAGTACTTTCTAAAGATGAAAAAGAAATAATAAATAGTGCTGATGTTATTGTTCAATTAGGTTTACCGACTGATGACAAAATTTCATTAATAAAAGCAGACCAAACTTTAATAGGTGTTTTGGATCCATACAATAATGAACATAAAATAAATGATCTTGTTAAAAAAAATATTAACGTACTTTCATTAGAATTACTTCCAAGGATTACCAGAGCACAATCAATGGATATACTATCCTCACAAGCTAATCTTGCTGGATATAAGGCAGTTTTAGAATCATTTGCTAGTTTTGAAAAAGCTATTCCAATGATGATGACTGCGGCTGGTACTATTCCAGCGGCTAAAGTTTTAATAGTTGGTGCTGGAGTTGCTGGTCTTCAAGCAATTGCAACAGCTAAAAGAATGGGAGCAATTGTTTTTGCAACAGACGTTAGAATGGCTTCAAAAGAGCAAGTTGAAAGTCTGGGAGGTAAATTTTTAACTGTCGAAGGTTTTGAAAATCTTGAGACTGAGGGAGGATACGCAAAAGAAACCTCAGATGATTTTAAAAAAAAGCAAGAAGAACTATTAACAGAAACTCTTAAAAAAATTGACATTGTAATCTGTACTGCTTTAATACCTGGAAAAAAAGCTCCAGTGGTAATTAAAGATACAATGATTAATAATATGCAGGCTGGATCAGTAATTTATGATTTAGCTGCTATACAGGGTGGAAATACTTCATTCACAGAAGTTGATCAGATAATAAATAAAAATGGAGTTAAAATTATTGGGGAAAGCAATATTTTAAATAGATTGCCTACTTCAGCATCAAATTTATATGCAAAAAATGTATTTAATTTTGTGTCAAATTTATACGATAAAGAGAATAATAAAATTAATATAAACCTAGAAGATGAAATAATTCAAAAAACTTTTATAAAATAAAAATTATGGAAATAGATCCCTTTATATTTAGATTAAGTATATTCATCCTATCAATATTTATAGGGTACTATGTTGTTTGGAGCGTAACACCTTCCCTACATACCCCTTTAATGTCAGTAACAAATGCAATTTCATCTGTGATTATTGTAGGAGCTATAATTGCTGGTTTGGCTGGTAATTCTGATAGTATTTTTAACTCGTCAAGTATTTTTGGATTTTTGGCAATATCTCTTGCAGCAATAAATATATTTGGTGGTTTTCTGGTAACCCAAAGAATGCTTGCGATGTATAAAAAAAAGAAAAAGGACAAATAATGATTTCTGTAAACTTATCAGCGATTTTCTACTTAGTTTCAGGTGTATTATTTATTTTAGCACTAAGAGGTTTGTCATCACCAGAAACCTCAAGGCAAGGTAATTTTTTTGGAATTACAGGTATGATAATTGCAATAACAGTTACATTCCTATCTATAGGAAATTTTTCAAGTGGTTTTATATATGTTTTAATTTTTTTATTAATTGGTGGATTGATTGGTGCTTTTATAGCATATAAAATACCCATGACAGCAATGCCAGAACTTGTGGCAGGTTTTCATAGTTTGGTAGGTCTTGCTGCAGTATTTGTTGCAATATCAGCTTTTTTAAATCCTGAAGCTTTTAACCTTGGAACACCTGGAAATATTAAACTTGGAAGTTTAATTGAAATGTCAATTGGTGCAGCCGTAGGTGCAATTACGTTTTCTGGATCAATTATTGCCTTCTTAAAACTTCAAGGAATTATGTCGGGATCGCCAATTACATTTAAAGGACAACATCCACTTAATGCTTTAATATTAATTTCAATAATAATTTTAACATATTTGCTTTGCTCGACTCAGTCTTCAAATTTATTTTGGATTTTATTGGCTGTTTCTTTTTTGATTGGTTTTTTATTAATAATTCCAATTGGTGGAGCAGATATGCCAGTGGTAATTTCAATGCTAAATTCTTATTCTGGCTGGGCAGCAGCAGGAATTGGTTTTACTTTAGAAAATACCGCTTTAATTATTACAGGAGCTTTAGTTGGTTCTTCAGGAGCAATTTTATCATACATTATGTGCAAAGGTATGAACCGCTCTTTCTTTAATGTAATATTAGGAGGATTCGGTGCTACGGAACAATCAGCCGACTCTTCCACTAAAGAACAAAAACCAGTTAAAAATGGTAATGCAGAAGACGCAGCATTTTTAATGAAGAATGCATCATCAGTAATAATTGTACCAGGTTATGGTATGGCAGTTGCACAAGCACAACATGCACTTAGAGAAATGGTTGATACACTTAAAAAAAATAATATTAAGGTTTCTTATGCAATCCATCCTGTAGCAGGACGAATGCCAGGTCATATGAATGTTCTATTGGCTGAAGCTAATGTTCCTTATGATGAGGTATTTGAGCTAGAGGAAATTAATAATGATTTTGCTAATGCGGATGTTGCTTATGTGATTGGTGCTAACGATGTCACAAATCCAGTAGCAAAAACTGATCCTCAAAGCCCAATTTATGGAATGCCAGTTTTAGATGTGGAAAAATGTAAATCAGTTCTATTTGTTAAGAGAAGTTTATCTCCTGGATACGCAGGAATTGATAATGATCTATTTTATAGAGAAAATACCCTCATGTTATTTGGTGATGCAAAAAAAATGACTGAAGAAATAATTAAGAATCTAGACTAACTGGTAAGAGTAAGCGTAAGATAGATTATCTGAAATAAATATGAATTTACAAGGAGCGTCAATTAATTCAAAAAAAAATTTAGTATTTTTTTATCCTTCACTTGAAATTGGTGGTTTAACAAAAAATTTATTTTCTCTAATAAATTCTTTATCACAAAAAAAATATAGTATTATCTTTATCACTTTTAATACTATCAATAAGAATAAAGTAGGCAGTAAATTATATGCATTCGATAATAAAATTAAAGTTATCACACCAAAAATCAAAATTAGAACTAATAACAGATACTTAAAATATTTTTTTTGCTTTTTCTTATTGTTAAAGTATTTATATCAAAATAATAATTTATTGATTTCGTTTCAAAGTAATGTTCTAGCAATTTTAGCTGCTAAAATAACGAATTCAAAAATCATAATTAGATGTAATACAGCTCCATCAAAATATATTTCTAATTTTATCAAAAAAATTTTTTTTAAAATAATTTATTCTAAATCAGATAAAATTTTAGTTACATCAAGAGATTTTAAATTAGAAATGAAAAAATATTTCAATCTTAACAGTCTTGTACATCGACAATCTTTGGATATAGTTGGAATCAAGCGTAAATCTAAAAAAAAAATAAATTTTAAATTTTTTAAAGGTTATAAAAATCTAAAGATAATTAATGTTGGAAGATTAACTTATCAAAAAGATATAATTACTTTATTAAAATCATTTTCAGAGCTTATCAAAATTAGAAAAGCGAGATTACTCTTAGTTGGAAATGGAACAGAGGAAAATAAAATAAAAAAATTTGTTAAAAATAATAAATTGACAGAACATGTGAGAATAATTGGTTTTCAACAAAATCCATACAATTATATTTCACTTGCTGATGTGAAAGTATTAAGCTCAAGATTTGAAGGTAATCCAAATATATTATTGGAGGTTGCTTGTTTAAAAAAATTGATTATTTCGTCTAATTGCAAGATTGGTCCAAGTGAAATTTTACAAAAAGGTAGAGGAGGTATTCTCTATAAAGTAGGAGATGTAAAATCATTATTTAAAATTCTTAAGGATTTAGATGTAAATAATAAAATTTCAAAAAATAAAATAAATATTTCATATAAATATGTAAAAAATAATTTTAAGAAGGATATAAGCAAACCATTTATTGAAATCATTAAAAATATAAAATGAAAATTGCTATAATAGGCTCAGGTTTTTATGGATGTTCATTAGCAATTACTTTATCAAAAAAAAATAAAGTAGATCTTTACGAAAAAGAGCAAAACATTTTTAATGGAGCTTCATCATGTAATCAATTTAGATATCACTCAGGCTATCATTATCCGAGATCCCAAAAAACTGTAAATGAAATTAATAAATCTAAAAAAGATTTTGTTTCTTTTTTTTCTAACGGAGTTTTTAAAAAAACGAAAAATTTCTATGCTATTGCAAACAAAAGTAAAGTTAATTTTAAAAAATATTCAAAATTTTTAAAAAAGAATAAATTATATTTTAAACAAGTTAATATATTAAGTGATGTTTCGACTATTGAAAAATCCATAATTGTAAAAGAAAAAATTTTAGATTTTTTTAAAACAAAAAAAAAACTTTTGAATAAAATCAAAAAAAGCAAAGTAAATCTTTATTTGAATAAAGAGTTTAAAAGAAGTTATCTGAAAAGTTACGATAAAGTTTTAATTGCAACTTATTCAAATAATAATTTTATTTTATCAAATTTAGGAATTAAAAAAATTGAAAAAAATAAATTTCAGCTTGTTGAAAAGATTGTAATCCAGCTTCCAGAAAAATATAAAAGAAAAAGTTATGTTGTAATCGATGGGAATTTTGTATGCGTAGACCCATTTCTTGGAACAAAATATCATTTATTAAGTGATGTTAAGTTGTCTAAAATAGAAACATTAATCTCAAAATATCCAAATTTTAACTCTCAGAAAAAGAAATATTTGAATAAAGGTGTTGTAAAAAATGAAAAAATTTCAAGGTTTAAGGAGTTTATTCAAAATAGTTCTAAATATTTGCCATTTTTAAAAAAAGCAAAATATATTGGCTCAATGTTTGTAGTTAGAACGATAAAAATAAATAAAGAAAGTACCGATGAAAGAGTTACATCAGTAAATTATCACAATAAAAAAATCATAAGTGTATTATCAGGAAAATGGAATAATTGTATTTATTTAGCTAGAAATCTAAATTTAGAAAAATGAAAAAAAGTAGAATTAAAAAACATCTTATAAATAATACAAATTTTATTACTAAAGATGACGCTTTAAAAAGACTATAAACTCAGTTCTTTACAAAAAAATTAATTTAAGGTTTAATAATTCTAAAGCACTATTTATTTTAAACTTTTTCAGTTGTTTGAGGAATAAACTATAATATGACAGAAATATATTGTGACATCGCAGACATAAGGCAAATTAAAAAATTTAGCAAAAAAAAAATAGTAAAAGGTTTTACAACGAATCCTAGCTTAATGAGAAAAGCTGGAGCTAAAAGTTATAAAGATTATTCAAAAAATATTTTAAAAATTTGTAAGCAAAAACCAGTTTCATTGGAAGTTTTTGCCGATGATTATTTGAAAATGAAAGATCAGGCATTACAAATTAAAAAATGGGGAAAAAATGTATATGTAAAAATACCAGTTATTAATTCAAAAGGTATTTTTATGGGTAAATTAATAGAACAATTAAATAGTAAAAATATAAAAATTAATATCACAGCTGTTTATAGTGCTAATCAGGTTAAGAAAATCCTAAAAAGAATTAACAAAAAAACAAAAGTTATAATATCTATTTTTGCAGGAAGGGCTGGAGATGCAGGAAATGATCCAATCCCTGAATTTGAAAAAAGTTTAAAAATGGTAAAAAATTATAAAAATGTAAAAATATTATGGGCCAGTGTAAGGGAGCCATATAATTATATTGAAGCAAAAAGAATTGGTTGTCACATAATCACAATACCACCATCAATAATTAATAAAATTGAAAATTTTGGTAAAAGCTTGAATAAACTAAGTCTTGAAACAGTTAAAGGTTTTCTTATAGATAGTAAAAAGTCAAATTTTAAGATTTAATTTTTGATATATAGCCAATCATAATTGCATAGTTTAACCAAAATATCCCACTGTTAAAAGTTGATAAAAAACTTCCCGAAGGAATCAATGGAAGTAGGCTAGAAAATATAAATATTATAGCTGATAATTGAAAAATATTTCTTTTACGAAAGTAATTTTTTAATGAAAGCCATAAAGACATTGTTATAAAAAATAAAAATGACAAATATCCAATCATTCCTGTTTCAGATAAAATCTCATAATGAGTTTGATGGGGGTGTGAAGCATTTCTTAAATGTGTGTAAGTATATTCTTCATTTTTATATTTGCTTTTGCTACTTTCATTTCTAAAATTTTTTATACCCACTCCAAAATATGGATATTCTTGAAAAATTTTAAATGCAGCATTTTGATGAGCTCCATATTGGGATTGTTTCATATAATTTGAAATTCCATTTTTTGTAAATAAAGTTTTAATTTGATCAAAATATCTAATTTTATAATCCTTATTTAAATTCAAAATAAAAATTAGCGATATAAAAATTAAAAAAAAAGAAAAGATTTTTTTTTTATAATTAATTTCTAATGTTATCCAAGAAAACAAAATAACTGAAATAAATAATTTTATAAAGTTTGATCGCTCACCAATTAAAAAACTTGTTAATACAATGACGGTTAATGCACCAATTAAAAAATAGTTATTATATTTTTTTGAGACAAGGTAACTTAAGAAAAATAGTGCAAATCCATGAAAAAATGCTCCAGCAACCAATTCATCACCAAATAAAGTCGCAACTCTTCCCTCCATATATGATGTATTTCCAATAATATTGCGTCCCACAATAATCTCAAAAATTATATCAAATATAAGTATTAAAAGAATTAAAAACCAAGTTCTATAAACATAGTCCAAAATGCTTCGATCATTGAGCTGAAGTAACCTTTTAATTTCAATTACAAAGAAAATAATAAAGATTACTTTTATAACTCTTGGAAGTGAATTTAGTGGATCTTGACTAAAAAATACATTTACTATTAAAGAAAAAAAGAAGAATAAGAATATATAAAAAAAATTTTCTTTAAGAAATATTTTATTTTTTTTTATATTGAGAAAAAAAATTATTGAAAAAAAAAGGATAAATAGGTTAATAAAAAAATTTCCCATTATTAGGGATGCAGGATAAATTCCCAACAAAATAAGATAAAATTTATCTGAAGAATTAATCTCTATTTTATTTTTTTTTAACAGTTCCATTAATTGGTTGCGGGGGACGGATTTGAACCGCCGACCTTCAGGTTATGAGCCTGACGAGCTACCAGACTGCTCCACCCCGCGATATACTTAAATTCTATTTTTAAGTTTGTTCAGTTTTTTAACTCTTTTAATGTTTTCTTGAAGAATTCTCTTTTTTTTCTCCGAGGGTTTTTCGTAAGTATTTTTCAATTTTATTACCTTAAAAAAACCATCTCTCTGGAGTTTTCTTTTTAAAACCCTTAAAGCTTGTTCTATATTGTTATCTTTAACTTCTATTTTAATAACTACCTCCAAAAAAATGAGTACCTATCACTTTTATTTTTTTATGTCCATTCATTTTAATAATTAATTGTTAACTTCTTGCAATTTTTGTTGCTTTTCTTTTTCTTTTTTCTCTCTTTTTATTCTTCTCTCAGCCTTTTCGATTGCCTCAACTAAATCTTTCTGACTAAATAAGTTTAAAGCCACAGGATCTTTAGGATTTAAATTATTGTAGTTCCAATAACTTTTGTTCCTTATTGAAGTTACAGAGTTTTTTGTAATCCCAACTAATTTAGCTATCTGTGAATCTTTTAGGAGACTGTGCTGTTTGATTAGCCATAAAGCTGAGTCAGGTTTATCTTGTCTCTTAGATAGAGGAATATATTTCTTAATTTTTTTTTCAGTATTAGATATTTCAATATCCATACTTTTAATTTGCAAGGGTCTTTCATTATCATTCGATGATAATTCAATTTCTTCTCTAGAGAGCTGTCCTGAAATAATTGGATTGTAAGCTTTAATTCCTTTTGCAACCTCTCCATCTGCAATACCTTGAATCTCAACTTCATGCAATTTACAGAAATCTGCTATTTGTTTAAAAGTCAATGTCGTGTTCTCTACTAACCAAACAGCTGTTGCCATTGGCATTAAAGGTGCATTGGTCATTTAATTTTTTTTTTCTGATTTAAAATTTTGAAATTTTTTATTGAATTTGCTTATTCTGCCTTTATCCATCAATTTCTGTTTTCCACCAGTCCACGCCGAATGAGACTTCGGATCTATTTCTAACTTTAAAACTTCACCTTCTTTACCCCAAGTTGATTTGGTCTCAAATTGACTACCATCAGTCATTTCAACTTTAATATTATGATAGTTTGGATGAATATTTTTTTTCATGACGAGACTTATAACAAAAGATTTTTTTAAAACAATTAAAAGTTATGAAGTTTTTCAAGTAATTTGGAGTTAATATCAGCGCTAGAGGCAATAATTTTTATATTTGTATTATTTGAAAGCTCTATCTGGTTAATAATCCCACCAGCCTCCTTAACCAGAACGATACCTGCAGCAACATCCCAAAGTTTTAAATTATCCTGAAAATAACCATCGTATCTTCCTGAGGCAACATAAGCCATATCCAGTGAGGCACATCCTGATTTTCTGTATAAAAGATCAATATTATTAGCAACTCTTTCACCTGTAACAAATAAGCAATTATTTAATTCGCTCTTTTTAGAAACCCTAATTCTTTGATTATTAAAAAAAGCTCCATTGTCTTTTTCTGCATAAAACATTTCATTTTTAATTGGATCAAATATTAATCCCGAGACGATTTCATTATTTGATTTTAGTGCTATTGATATTGCAAAGTGAGGTATGCCATGTAAAAAATTTATAGTCCCATCAATCGGATCAATTATCCAAGTATTGTTTTTATCTTTATTGTTTTCAATACCACCTTCTTCACTAATAATAGAATAATTTGGCTTAGCTTTTTTTAATTCTTCAATTATTATTTTTTCAGTTTTTAAATCTGAGTTGGTGACAAAATCATTTGGTCCTTTTTTTGATACTTGTAATTTTTCTATTTCACCAAAATCTCTAATTAATATTTTAGAAGCCTTTTCGCATGCTTTGATCATTATATTAAGATTGGGTGAAATTG
>Ga0233444_10003179_pt1 | contig 16551 bp, 23 predicted proteins | sample SI_124_October20_6_FD_182792 | JGI IMG/M metagenome (GOLD analysis project Ga0233444, IMG submission 182792) | Seawater microbial communities from Saanich Inlet, British Columbia, Canada - SI_124_October2016_10_MG | ecosystem: Environmental > Aquatic > Marine > Inlet | place: Canada: British...
CAAATGGTACAATTGAGCGTAGTGGTATAGTATTACAAGCTGGCAAAAAAGTTGTAGCATATATAAACAGTACAGACTGTACTGTTATGGTGTATGGTATAGAAACATCGACAACGTAAGGAGCAAACAATGCGTAGAATAACAACAGGTATAGTAGGCGGACCAATATTAGGACAGTTATCAGCTTTCCAAAATAACGTTTCTGGTGTTGTTGCTAACCAAGACATTACTTTGTCTCCAGACGGAACTGGTATAGTAAAAGTGAACTCACATTTACAGCTGCAAGGACAATCAGATTTAAGACTAGGTGATGCAGATAGTACTCATTATGTAGGCTTTCAAGCAGAATCAACTATATCTGCAAGTGTAACATATACATTTCCAGCAACTGGACAAACTAATGGTTACGTACTACAAACTGACGGTAGTGGTACACTAAGTTGGACATCACCAGCATTAGATATTGCAAACCAGTTAGCTAGTACAGCGACATACTATCCTGCTATACTTACTGCTACTAGCGGAGAAACAACTACTTTGAATACATCAAGTACTAAGTTAACATTCCAACCTAGTACAGGAAATATGGGTGTAGGCGGAAATTTAACAGCAGGTGGCCAAGTTAGTGGTACAAGTTTCCAAGGACCATCAACATCAGTTGCTTTAACAGCAGATAACACTACAAATTCTACTCAATTTCCTTTGTTTGCATCGGCCGCAACTGGAAATCACAGTCCAAGAACTGATACAGGCTATACATACAATCCTAGTTCAGGTGAACTTACAGCAACTATTGTTACAGCATCTTCAGATGGCATACAAAAGAAAAACATTAAAACTATAAACAATGCTATGGAAAAAGTAAAGAATCTTAGAGGCGTATCGTACAACAGAAAATCAAACGACTCAGAAGAAATTGGTGTTATTGCACAAGAAGTAGAAAAGATTTTACCTTCTATTGTTAGAGGAAAAGAGGGAGCTAAGAGTGTTGCCTATGGTAACATTGTCGCTGTCCTTATAGAAGCTATTAAAGAACAGCAGGTTCAAATTGATGATTTAAAAGCAAGGGTGGCGTAAATGGCAACTAAATTAACTGGAACAGGAATTCAGTACGGCAACGTACCATACGATCAATACAGTACAGGAGCAACGACAAAAATACAAACTGATGCTAATGTTATTGTACAAATGAAATTTGGAAGCGGAAGCACTGTTAATCAATACACAGGAACTCCAGACGGCTCATCAGGAATTGTAAACGGTTCAGAAGTAAATATGGGCGTTCCTCAAAAAGCAAATAACTGGTATAGACTATTTTGGCAAACAGTTACAGATGATAACAATGGTAATATTTCGGGAATTGGTATACGTGTAGAACGTTGGACACCAAGTTCAGGCTGGGAAACTAAATTAGCACAAGGAAGTCACGCCAGTTATGATAACAACTACTCTGATTGGTATAGACAGAATCAAGGTATATTTTGGGTTCCGACACATCCTAGCTATCAAACACAAGAACATAGATTTAGACTAGGATTCCACAAGCATAACAATGGTCAGATGAGATTTAATGCTTCAATTGGGAACGACCTGCGTAGAAATGGATGGAACAACAATCAATTTGAGGTTTGGGAAGTTGATGGTGATAGAATACAAACAACCGGAAGGATGACGAGGTTTTAATATGGCTACAAGTTTAAGAGGCGACGGAGTACAATATAGTTCAGGGGTAATCCAAGAAGGTACAAGAGCAGTTGTAAAACATAGAATGTGCGGTGCAACAACAGTAAATCAAGGCCTTCCAAATAACAATTGGACTCATATGACCGGTGTAGAAATTTCTATGGGTGTTCCACAAAATGCTAATAATTGGTATAGATGCGAATGGTATACTGATACTGACGACCAGGGCGGCGGTAACGGCGGAAGTGGGTATGCTCTGTATAGATGGACCCCGAGCACAGGCTGGGATAGAATCTTAGACAGCGGCTGGCATGCAAATTATGACAACAACGCTGGTGATTTTTACACTAGTGTAAGAACTTTGTATTATGCACCAGCAATAAATAATACAGAAGAACACAGATTTAGAATTTATGGACGTAGACATCCGAGTGTTGGTATGAGAGCTAACTGTAGTATTGGCGCTGATTTACGCAGGCAAAATTGGAATAATGCACTGTTTGAAGTATGGGAAGTAGACCATCAGTTAGCTACTACTACAACAATGACGAGGTATTAAAAATGGCAACAAAACTTACAAGTAGCGGCTTAACAAACGCAGATAACATAGTTCAACAAAACCATGAAGGAATTGTAAAAGTTGGGTTTACTTCATCGGGATCAAGAGATTATAGCGTAGGAAGCGGATTTGGAGCACGTTGGGGATACTCGGGTGCAGAAGTACAAATGGGTGTTCCTGCTAACGCAAACAATTGGTATAGAATTAGATATCAAACAATTTGTGACGACCAGGGCGGCGGAGGCCAAGGAACAGGCGCAGCAATTTACCGTTGGACACCAAGTTCAGGATGGGAACGTGTTATGGACATGGGACACCATGCAGCAATGGAAAATAATGCGGGTGATTTATATTGGATGTGTAATGTAGATTATTTAGTACCGACACATCCTAGCTATCAAACACAAGAACATAGATTTAGAATCTACCATGCGAATTGGAGCGGTCCATGCAGAGTAAATTGTGGCATTGGCCGCCAAACAAGAAACGGTAACTGGGAAAATAACATTTTTGAAGTATGGGAAATTGACCATAACGTTATGAATTCCGGAAACCTCGGCAGATACTAAATACAAAGGAGATATAATTATGTTAACAGATAGAACAACTTACTATGATATGCTAAAAGCCCCGTTTAGAGGCCACGCTTTAGCAGAATTATTAGAAGCAAGGAACAGTCCTTACCAATTTTCCGGTTCATTTAGTTTTGAAACTGAAGCCGAATATAGAGAACTCAAGTTTCTTGACTTAACTGCTTCTGAAGATCAGCAAGAGATTGATCCTCTAACAGGTGACCCACTATGCCAATATTCTTATGATCAAATATCTCAGTATCTTCCAACTTGGGCAGAAGTAGAAGCCGAACACGTTGATAATATGAACGAGTACAATAGATTAGCAGGCAAAAGAGAAAGAACTGAGAAATATCCGGCATTAACAGAACAGCTAGACATGTTGTATAAAGATATTGATGCTGGGCATTTAGGCACAGCGGCTAAATCTAGTTCTTTTTATATAGCAATAAAGGCTGTAAAAGACAGTAGCGGATAACTCATAAATTTAAAGCCGTAATAATCCATTGTATAAATATGTTTATGGATACTACGACACTTTATGATCTTACCATTAATCACACCATTAATAAACTGCTTGCAAAGCAACTTTTACCTATTGCTAAAACACTTTTAGCAGATCCTAATCAAATTACAAATATGTGGGGATACAAAAACACATATACCCAAAACGAGGGCGCATCTCTCAATCCTCAATTAGAATTCTTTACAAAATTTATTTTAGAAAAGTCTTATTCTTATCTACAAGATAAAAATATTAAACTTCAAGATAATGTAAAACTTTGGGTATCACTTTTTGCAAGTGAAATAATTAAAGGGGATGAACACACAGCACATAATCATCCTGGAGCCCTACTTTCTGGGCTGATATATCTACAAGTCCCAACAAATTCATCTAAACTTGAATTTTTTAATCCTCGTTGTGCTAATAAAGCATGGAGAGGATTTGTTGATAAAAAATCTTATATAGCCGATAATGGCTTTTACAAAATAAACGAAGATTTTACTGTTAGTATTCAACCAACTCCGGGTTTGTTTTTGTTTTGGGAATCTTGGGCTAATCACAGAGTGCCTATAAATGAAGTAGACGGCAAGAGGATTACCTTTGTATTTAATGTAGGAGCAGAATATGTCTAATAAAGAATTATATAATCAAATTAGAACAGTAGTAAATTAAATGTCAAAATTTCAAGTTATACCTGCATTTCCTAGTATTATTGCTGCATCAAAAATTGATTCAGATGTAAATGAAATTTGGGATAACATTCCAAATATAAAATTTAGTGAAACCACAGGTGATGATGCAACAGGTTCTGTGAGTATCAAAATGAGATTACTAAATGAATATCCTAAAGTAAAAAATCTTATCCTAAAAGAATTTTACGAATTTAAAGATAGTGTACTTAATTTAAGCACTACTGATTTTAACATTACAACCTCTTGGATGACTTTGACACCGCCAAACGGTTTTTGTCAAATGCATAATCATAGGAATAGTGTGTACAGCGGCGTAATTTATCAAACATCTAATAGTGATGCAGATAGTGGAAACTTAATTTTGACCGCACCTGTAAATAACACTATACTAATAAACACGCCAACTGAATATAATGCTTTTAATAGTGATGTAGTAACCATCGAACCTGATGAGAACCTGTGCATATTTTTTCCAAGTTATCTGCATCACAAAATAAGTAAACACACAGGATTAGAAAATAGATATAGTATTGCTGTTAATTTCTTTCCTTGTGGTGAACTTACGCACGGCGATTCATCAATAAAAATAGAGGTTGAATAATGAATGAAATTTTAGACGTTAATAAAATATTTGTAGTAGACGATGTAGCACCTAGTTGGTTATTTGATACTTGGGTCGAACGAGTAAGAGAAATGCAACGTTGGAAATACGGAATGGCTGCTACTAGACAAGATCGAAGTAGATTTTTTGTAACCTGGGTAGCTAATGCTGGATCACATAGAGGGACAAAAGGTCCCTTCCCCGGGGATCACGAAGGGATTGCAGATTACTTTAATGAACTATGGCAATGGAATCATTTGCCAAAAATTATGCCAGATGCAAAAGTTTTGAACGTCCATCGTGTGCATTTTAATGGTCAATATCCTACAAATGATAAATTGGCTATTCATTTAGATTGGGAAGATTTAGACATGTGGACTATGGTATATTACCTAGACGGTGAAGAGGGTGATACTATTTTTTACGATACTCCGTTACTTGATAAAGATACAGATGAATTACAGCCTCCACAACCTGTACATAAAATAAGTTTCAAACCAAACCGTGCTGTATTTTTTCCTTCTTACTACTGGCATGCTGCTGAAAATCCAAAAAACGGATTTAGAATTAGTCTAGCTTTTAATTACCTGTTGAATAAATGTAAAGTTAACGAAGAATTAAGAAAGGATAGAGGAATTGTAGAACCAAATATAGGACACCCCGACATATCTGATTTCTTACAAGAATTAAATGAAAAAGGTAAGTATGAAGCAATGCATCAAAAAATGCAACAACAGCAATCTAAGCTAGACGATGATGTACTTTAGTTGCTATTGTAAACCGAGGATGCCCTGCAATAGTTGAAGGTGCAGTAGAAGAATGTTGCAATCTAGAATCAAAAACAACTACACTTCCTGGATCAGGAACAAATGCATAAACTATTTCTTTTAGATCGTCACTGTACCATGTAGTCAACCCGTGCCAATTTACGTCCCATGTATGATTTGCATAGTGTAATATTGTAAAGTATCCTTCCTCATTTGATGAACGATCAGTATGTATCATGTCAACACTATTGCTTGTATTATAATTCACATATTGTCCGTCATATTGTACAGTACTCCAATCTATTTCTTTTATCGTGTTATAATATTTTTCGTTTATTGTTTGATGGATCGGTGTGTTGGGCTGGACAGGGCTATACCATTTAACATCTCTGTCTATATTATTTAGAAGGAAGCAGTCTATATTTGTTCTTACATAGCTTGCATTTACAATATCATTGTAAATATTTAGGCATTCTCTACGATTAAAAACATTTTTATACACAAAAATATTTTTGTTGTTGTGGGTAATTGTTTTGTCAGCCATTATTTAATTTCCGATGGTATGTAATTAACGTTGAATGCTATACTTATACGCTCTTCGTCTGTTGTATTTTTGTGAGTTCCGTGCTGTAACCAAGCTGGAAATAATAAAATATCTCCGTCTTCAGGTATAAATTCAATACATTGTGGACTTGTTCTTCCTTCAGGAAATCCGGCATTATATATAAGTGGATTAGGATTATTCCAACTTATGCCTCCCTGTTCGTCACTAACCCTAAAATAATAAACTCCTGCTATAGTATATCCAGGGTGTGCATGGAAATCATGGCTTACATTTTTTTCTGCAATATTAATCCATGAATTCATAATTTTCCATTTACCTTTTGCAGTATTAGGAATAACAGGATCAGGTTCGGCAGCAAGGGCTGTCCATTCTACAAATCTAGCATAACGATCAACTGCTTCGTATATTCTTGCTTCTAAATTTTCCATGCCGTGTTTTTCTATTAATTGATCGCTTATAAAGTGACCTTCTGTATAATAATCTGTTTTACGTTCTCCGGCATCTCTATAAATGTATGACACATTTTCTAAGTCATTATTATCTTTAATGTGTTTTAATGCTGCTTGTACTTCTAGTTGTACAGGATCGTAATTAGTTGGCGTTGCCGGATCCTGCCAAATTGTTGTAGGGAAAAGGTTTATTGCTGACATTGATTATCTCCTTTATAATATAGTGTTGTAAGCATCTGAAATTTTTGGTCGATTAGATTCTAAATCTTGGATAAAAAATACTTGAGACAATCTTGGTTCGTTATCTATAACAAAATTATTTGCTTTGTGCGGTATAGATGAATCAAACCCTATTAACCTGTTATATTGATTTGAAAAATTTATTGTTTCTACAAAGTTACTGTTATGTTCTGATATTAGATTTTCATAATTTTCATAATCGCCCTTTAGATAGAATTCGTGTTTTGCCTGTTGAGTCTTGTCGTATTTTTTATGATCAATTATATTGTATAATGATGTTCCACTTGACAAATTTGGAGTTTTATTTAAATAAATTAATCCACCAAATATTGCATCATCATAATGTATCCATCCTGTATTTTTAATTGAATTATTTACAATGTCGTATGGTTCTATTAATTGAAACTGTGAACTTATTTTCCATCTTACACTACTAGATTCTAAATCAAAATAATGAGACATAAGTTTATGACAAAATTTTGACATAAATTTTTGATCAATATCAAACAAGTCTTTGGTTCTCTTGCCAGGCCAAAGACCATTTTCTGAAGAGGTAAACTCTAGGCTTAGTGCAAAGTCTCGCACTTTATCTGGATCGCTATAGAAATTATCTATACATATTGTTGGCCACATTGTCATTTTATTCTCCTCATATTAATGGTATTAAACCTAAGCACCCGGTATCCATCATAGGATCAGTGGTTATATCATATCCTATAGTTATCCTATAGTCGTCAAACTTTGAATGAACATTAACTTTATGTAATCTATGACCAGGCCCAAAATAAATTTGACCAATTTTGTTTTCAATAGAATATCCTTCGAACTCTGTAGACGTATTTTTAGGATCAATACTTATATATCCGTGATAGTCCCATTGGTGATTATGCCAGTCAAGCACAGAATCGTTCTTATGAACATTTACCCATGCTTGCATCCATAGCATTTGGTCCGGAAGTTCTGTTATAATAATGTTTTTTAGATCTTTAAATAAATTATAAAAATATACAGAGCCGGCAGTAAGCGAAAAGATATTGTATTCATGATAAGACCATGTAGTGTCCTTATCCTTAAAACTTTCTTTAACTTGTAAACACTGTTCAACAAAATGCTGTTTATTGTCAACTATATACTGATTTTGGAAAACTTTATAATCCATTATTCGACATAATCCAATTCTATGTTCCCTGCAATAGTTAATCCTTCGTTCCCAGCAAGTACATAATGTTCAATAAAACTTGGAAATATTATTATAGTGCCTGGTTCTACATCCGGTTGGTAATTAAATGGAAATACAGGAACATCTGTTCCGTAGCACATATCAATCATTTTCCAAGAAGGATTTAAAAAAACTGTTTTAGATCGCTCAACAGTTTCATATATAATAAAACTCCATTGAGAATTTGCATGTATATGCACCTCTTGTCTAGCTTCTTTTGTATATTTATTACGCCATATATGTGTGATACGAGCATTTGTGTAGTTACCAGTTTGTATTAAGTTTTTTTCTATAATTTCAGCTAGGTGATCATAAGTGTTTGGATGCATCATAGGACCGTGCATATAATTAGATTCTACACCTTCTTGCCAAGTGGGTGTAAACTCAGTTTCAGTAAGCTCAATTTTTGTTAAGTCTATTTTATCTACAAATACGGGTATTGAGAATAAGTCATGTCTCATTTTATTTGTACTCCTTTTTTGAATGCATAAATCTTCTATAGGCATTGTTCCAAATTGTTTGCATTAGTATAGATGTTTTATTATCTTTGTCGTGTTCTAATATTTCATGTGTCCATTTTTCACGTTTAAACGGAAGCACACAAGCTATCGGAGTACCTGCCTCTATTACATATTCTTCTGTTTTATATTCATTATTAAAAACAAACGGAAATCCTATAGGATCGGTATATTGATCAGTATCAACTATACCCGGAAATATTTTAAATCTTTCTTCCCTTAAATATTCAGGTTGGTAAAACAGACAACTATATCCTGGTGGCGTTTCTATACCCCAAACTCCAGTAAATTTTCCTATTTTCTTTTTATGATTATTAATTTCTAATGGCATTTGAGATGCAGAATGGAAATCGACTGGACTTTGATCACCAACTTGTTTAAAATCTAAACTTAATTCTTCACCATTTTCATCAGACCACGATTTTTTTACAAGTATATCTGTATAATTTTTTATAATATATCCAGAAGTCATATAATCAAGAACAGGAACACACCGCTTAACACTTAGGTTATTAGCAAAGGCTAATTTTTGCACGGCCAACTCAGCATCCATTTTTTTATACCAATGAGGTATCACTTTAGCACAAGGAACAGGCGGAAAAAGTTTTGCTAATGGAGTAGTTTGATAAAATTTAATTTTCATTTTTTAACTCTTGTATTATTGTTTTTATACTATGTATAGTCGGGTGTTGAGGAACTGCATTTTGTTTTATTAAGCCAAACGCAATGCTATCGTCGCTAACAATATCTATGTTAAATGCAACACTTATTCGTTGTTCTTGGCTTCTATTCTTTTTGACACTGTGGGTAAGCCAGCTTGGAAATAATAAAATATCACCGTCGTCAGGAACTATATTAGTTGTTTGTGGACAAACTGTTCCCTGTGGGAAGTTGCCAGCATGTGTTACTACATTTGGATTATGAAAACATATTACTCCTTGTTTTTCATTTACTCTAAAATAATAGGTTCCTGAAATTGTATATCCTGGATGGCAATGTTGTGTGTTATCTTCGCCAGGATCAGCAATATTAATCCAAGAATTGCGTATTTCAAAAGTTCTTGAACCTGACCAAGATATTTTATCTAAATATTTATATGTGGCATCTGTGATACGTTCTTTTAAATTTTTACATTTATATTTTTCTATAAAATCGTAAGTCTTAGCACCTATAGGAGTATCTTTTTTTGCCCCATAATTATAAGTTACAGTTGAAGTGTCGCCTGATGCTTCAATGTCTTCTATAGCACGTTTAACTTCTATTTGCGATTGGTTATAATTATCTTCGGTAGCAGGTATTCTGACAATAGGTGTAGGGAATAGTAAATATAGATTATCTTCCATTAGTGTGTCTCCAAAATTTCCAAAACGGACATTTAGATGTCTTGTCATCTTTTATTAAATTCCATGATTTATTAGGAAGGAATAGTTTTAGAAAAGTATGACTATAACTACGTTTAGCTATTTCATCAGGTATATCTTTTCTTAATAATCTTACATCGTCAGTATAATTATCTGTATTTTTAAATTTAATAATACCAAGAGGATCACCACGCTTCCACTTAGTAATCTCATCATGAAACTTGAATGCAAATAATGCAGGCCTATACCAACGACCAAAAGGATATTCGCCACCTATTAATTCTGCATTGTGTGTTTTTAAAGTGTCTGGCAACGGTAATATTTCTAACCACATATTTTTATTTTTTTTGTTCTCTGGCCAAAAAACAAAATGTTGATTAGACTGACCAACAGCTATTCCGTGATACTGATTTGGTGGGGTCTCTTCAGGTGGCTGGCTAAATTGAAAAAACTCTTCCTTTTTATCTGCAGCTTCATCAAAAGTAAAATAGTCATAAGACTTGCCTTCAACAACTCCTGTTTGTTTATTATATTTTACTTCCATGTCATATTGTGAAAAGAATACATAGCTATTCTTATGATATTTTTGCCAAGCAGGACATTTCCAGTAGGTGTGCTTTTCGTGACTATTTTTGTAATATTCTAAAAAAGGTACTGGCGGAATATAAACTTCTTCATCAAACAACGGATGATCATACGGCATATTGTAATGATTCATACTAGGTGTAAAATATATATTTTTCAATATATTACCATCCCCAACTTACCAAGCTATATCTACTTCCTTCTTTAACTTCTTGAACACCGTGCGGATACAAAAAATTACTAGGAAATATTATAATGTCACCGACTCTTGTTTTTAATTTATAGTCTTTAAAGAAAGTAAGTTCTCCTCCGGTATAATCATCGTTAAGTACTCCGATTAAACTAAGCACAGGAATACCTTTTTGTTGCCCGTCAAATAAACTGTGAATGTGGTCAAAGTGAGGCCTCATTAACGTGCCTGTGTTATATCTGTTGAGCCTAGGTGGACAACAATTATGTATCAAACTACCAAATGCTTCTTCAGGGTAATTTTTATCTATACAAAAATGTCCATAATCTTGAAATGCTTCAATAACATATTTGAATAGTTTTTGCGATGTTTCTTTACTAGGAAATAATACATCTAGTTCTTTTTCATCATGTGATTTTGTATCATCATCTTCCACACTATACCAGGCATGTGGCTCCCAAGGATCTTCAGTAGTAGAATCTATTATGTCTTTACATACTTGTTTTGGTATTATATTTTTATGATATATAAAATCTTTAAGAAGTGCATCATCCATTATAGTTAAACTCCAATAATGAACCTTTGTTTGAAACTCCAAAAGGAATTGCATTAAAAGACATCGTATATCTATATCCGTCAAATTTGGGAGAATAAGGACTAGAATTTATTGATTCGGTATAGTGCGAAAGGTATGATGGAAAAATTACCAACGTACCTGTCTCTGACGGACATTGCCAAACACTACTCATTGCAGGCGAGTGCGACCCGACCATCCATCCGCTTCTTGCTTGTATTCTAGGATCTTCAAAATATGTCGGAGTGCAGTTATCCGAAATATAATATACTGCTGATAAAAAAGACATAGGATGAACATGCGGATTATGCTGCCCTTCTTGGGTTGCTTTGTTAATCCAAGCTAAAATAGGTTTAAAACTATCGCAGTTATATAAAAATGTTTGTCTATAATCTTCTAAACAATCGTTAATCCAGTTAAATAATTCTGCAAATTCTGGACGTTTTTCTAAATGGTTATCTACTGTTTGAAATGGCTGGCTATCCCCTGGATGAAATTCTTCTTTCCCCATTAGATCAATAATCATTTTATTTTGTTCAACAAAATTAGGATTGTCGTATCCTAATATATAGGTAGAAAAAATATTTGACATCTTTTTCTGCATAAGTTTGTTAGTATTAGTATTAGTATTAGTGTCAGTAGGTTGTTCCATATGTTTTCCTTTAAATTAAATTACCATAGTTAAATGATATTGCTATTCTTTCGTTATCTGTTTTGTTCAAGTGAACTTGATGTTCTAAATAACTTGGAAAAATTAATAATAATCCGGTTTCGGGCTGAATTGTAAAAAGTTGTCTAGTATAAGTATCTTCAAGACCAGTTTCACAAAAAGGCCAGTTGGACTTTAAATGTTCATTGAAAAAAGTAATATTCCCGTCATCGTTTTCTGCCTGTACATAATATGTTCCACTCCAAACGCTAGGAAGATGATTATGTTTTTCGTGCATACTATTTTTTCTTCCTATGCTGAACCAGCTGTTCATCGCTGCAACGCGACTGTTTAGATTTAATCTATCATGTACTTGTTCAATTGATGTATTGACAAACTGGTTAAACGAAAAGAGTTCATCTAACTCTAAAATATTACTTTTTGGATTATAACTAGTATAACCGTTATCGTAGTAAAACGGCTTGTCATCAGATTTTTCTATTTCTTTAAAAACCGGCACAACTTCCTGTTTTAAACTTTCACTATTATCATAACGTAAAGCAAAGATTGGCGTAGTAAAAGCATTTAGTGTATGCACTTCTGTCATTATTAAACTCCTGATATAACTACTTATATTACTAATTTAAAGTTAGATGCAGTATTGAATAAATATAGTATAAGGATAGGACCTTTAATATGGCATCAAATCAAGCACCAATAGTAGATAGAATTAGGATTATACCTAGGCCAGACGACTTTCTAGATAGAAATGTTGGTAACAGTGGTGAGGTATTTTTTGATAAGCAGTCCAATACCCTTAGATTATATTCTGGTAGAGTTGCAGGCGGTTTCAGCGTTTTAACAGATAACAACATCAGCGAACATTTAACTTCATCAGGAGTTGGTGTTGTTGAATACGCTGTTACTGTAGGTGTAGACCCCGACAGCGTCGAAGCAGGCAACAAATATTTCATAGATGGTGTGTACAAGCCCGAACTAAGTTTAGTTACTGGGTTTACTTACATATTCAATCAAAACAATCAAACAAACGAATTTTACCCTAATGCAGACGGAGCAACTGCAAATATACATCCAATAAGTTTTAGTGCAGATGATGCAAACGGCGAACTTGGTGCTGGAACAACTTACCTTACAAAGGTAATTTATAAACTTGAAAACGATCCTGTAACAAAGGCACAATACATAGCAGGCTTTGCAAAGTCAACACAGCGTAGTATACAAATAACAATTACAAATACAACACCTACAACTTTATATTATTTTTGTACAGTGCATGTTGGCATGGGTAATACTATTACTAGTGCAAATCCTGGCGCAGGTACAGGCAGCGGCGCTTCGAGTATAAGTGTAAGCGATACTGCACCCGAAAACCCACAAAGCGGAAATATATGGTATAATAGCACAAACGGTAAGTTTTTTGTTTATGTAGCAGATGACGATAGTAATCAATGGGTACAACCTAGTTTTCCAACACCAACGGCTATAACTGATTTAGGAATTTCAGATGGAACTGTTGGGCAAGTACTTACTACAGACGGTTCAGGAGCATTTACTTTTCAAAATGCTGCAGCAGGAGACTCTAATGGTAACTTTACAATAGGTTCTAGTATTATTGATACAGACGATAGTAGTGGAATAACAATAACTCCTCCAGTAACTACATCATCAGACCTAACTGTACAAAATGATTTAACCGTACGTAACACTGCATACGCAAATAACTTTGTATCAACAAGTACTGGTTCTCCTACAATTGATAGTGCAACAACTATTAATTTATCAAGTCAAGACGGAACTATTGTTAGTGGAGGTCCATTTAGATTACCTAGTTATAACAATGCACAAAGAGATGCCTTATCTGCTGTAGTTGGTGATATAATATACAACACCCAAGATAATAAAATTCAAGCATACATTAACGGAGTATGGCGAAGACTAGACGATTCAGGAATAGTCTAATATGGAAAAAGAATATACAGTAGTTGTACATAAAGGTGTAGATCTAACAGAACTTGAGTATGAAATTACTGCAAGTTCTGGTGCTGGCCCTATTCCAAATAGAAGTGTTGACATTGCTAATCCAAGACCTGCTTCAAAAAGACAAACACATTTTATGTTGACTGATGCTGAAGCAAAAGAATTAGAAAATGATCCTAGAATATTAGCAGTTGAAATACCACCAGATCAAAGATCCGACATCCAAATAGGATTAAATTCAACTCAGTTTGGTAATTTTACCAAACCTTCTACATTTACTGATAATACTTTAGTAAACTGGGGCTTACGGAGAAGTATTATGGAAGATAATGCTTACCAAAATATTACTTCAAGCGATAATATTTTTCCTTATGCTGTCACAGGTAAGGGAGTAGATGTTGTTATTCAAGATAGCGGTATACAACCAGACCATCCTGATTTTATAGATAGCAATGGCATAAGCAGAGTCAAACCAATAGACTGGTATGCTGCACAATCTGTTGTAAGTGGGACGCAGAGTGCAAATTATAACAGAGACTTTGACGGACATGGAACATTATGTGCAAGCATAACAGCAGGTAATATATACGGATTTGCAAAAGATGCACATATATACTCTATGAAAATAAATGGTTTAGAAGGTTCAGGAGATTCTGGCACAGGTACTCCTATTGCTGATTGTTTTGATGTGATAAAAGAATGGCATAATGCAAAAACAAATAGTCGCCCAACTGTTGTTAACATGAGTTGGGGGTATAGTTCTACAGTAACTGGAAATCCTACAAGTGGAACATATAGAGGAACCGGTTGGGTATGGGGTGTTGACTACACTACAGATTTAGCTCTTTGGCAAGGTGTTGGAGTAGTAATTCCCCTCGCTTCAAGTTCACGCAAAATACCAATAAGAGTAGCTTCTGTAGACGCAGATGTAGACGAATTGATTGCAGCCGGAGTACATGTAGTAATAGCTGCCGGCAACGATTATTATGCAGGTGATGTATCTACAGGGACCGATTATAATAACAATATTATATTTGGCGGATTAACATTTAATTATGCTAGAGGGTCTAGCCCGCACAGTGACGATGCATTTATGGTCGGTAATATTAGTACTAGTGTGTATAATGATAGCGGTGTATACAAAGATAGAACACAAGGATCTAGCTCAAAAGGGCCTAGGGTAAACATATGGGCCCCAGGAACTAATATCGTAGGAGCAACGAGTACTACAAATTCTTATACTTCTTTAGATAGCCCAGTAGATGCCAACTATAAAATTGTATCGTTATCTGGTACAAGTTTTGCAGCGCCACAAGTTGCAGGAGTAACAGCATTACATTTACAAGTTAACTCTCAAAGTACACCGTTACAACTAAAAACAAAATTATTAGCTGAAGCAAAACCTGTAATGTACGACACTGCTTCAGATACAGATTATACCCAATTTAACACAAGTTTGCTAGGTGCAAGCACTAAAGTTTTATTTGACAAATATGGAAGACAACCGATAGAGATAAGTGGTCAAAATTTAACACTTCAACGTGCGATACCAACAACTACATAAATACAGTAAGAGGTAAACAATGGCAATAAATTTTCCGAACACACCAACATTAGACGATACATTTACAGAAGGTAATACCACTTGGCAATGGGACGGAACTGCCTGGAGCATTGTAGGAAATACTAGTGCAGTATCAATACCAAATAATTTTGGCACAATAAGCGTAGCTGGGCAAGACGATATTGTTGCAGATACAAATTCTGACACACTTACATTTGTTGCAGGATCTAATGTAACCCTAGTAACAAATCCAGCAGGCGATGCTATAACTATTAATTCAACCGGAGGTGGCGGTGGTGGTGGCGATACTAACCAAAATGCGTTTAGTGTTATATCAGTTCTTGGACAAAATAACGTTGAAGCAGATAGTGTAACTGATACACTTTCACTTGTTGCTGGAACTGGAATTATTCTTACAACAAACCAAGCTAGTGATTCAGTAACTATAACAGCATCTGCAGGAGTAACTTCGTTTGGTACTTTAACAGACATACAAGCAGCAAGCATAGACGTGCATGATGTTTACGAACACGCTATTGCTACACTTAGAATGGGAAACATAGGTACAAGTGCATATACAATTAACAGTCATTACAGCGGCAATAACCCTACTATTACAGTACTAACTGGTACTACTATTGCATTTGATCTAGATGATATTGGTGGGCATCCTTTTGAACTACAAGACAATACGTTAACTGGATTAACTAGTAATTTAGCACACGTTGCTGCAGACGGAACTGTGTCACTTGATTCAAATGCACAGGGTAAATCAAGCGGAATGTTATACTGGCGTGTAGCTGATTCTATTACTAATAATACTACATACGTTTACCAATGTACATCACATGCGGCTATGTTTGGAACTATGAAGATCAAGAATATGGATAATATTTAATTAGTATCTTTAACTAACTTAGTCAACTTTATTCGTAAATCACCTAACTCTTTCACATGTTCTTGAATTGAACTAGGCTTAATTAGTCCAGGCATTTTTGAACTGTGTGTATCATTAATAATTTTTATTCTAGACAGATATTCATCTAATATATGTTGAAATATTTGTTTATTTTTTTCATCTACTATTTTATCAACAGCTTGTTTGTAAGCACGTACATCTTTTTGAACTTCGGGGCTTTCTAATAGATTCATTAGTAGTTCTCTTTTTTAATTACAACATGATGATCATCTGTAATGCCATTGTTTACTTCGGTTACACTACCAACAGTTTTACACTCAATTGCACAAGGCATTAGTGGT
>Ga0233444_10003192_pt1 | contig 16500 bp, 21 predicted proteins | sample SI_124_October20_6_FD_182792 | JGI IMG/M metagenome (GOLD analysis project Ga0233444, IMG submission 182792) | Seawater microbial communities from Saanich Inlet, British Columbia, Canada - SI_124_October2016_10_MG | ecosystem: Environmental > Aquatic > Marine > Inlet | place: Canada: British...
AATACCAGGGTATACTAATACAGCAGACTTGAAAGCATTAGTAGCGGCAAGTACAGACTTTGATGACTTTCAAGCTAGGATTGCAGCACTTTAAGCAGATACGATAAATATGTATAACAATAGGATTAATAAGAATGGCAAATAGATTCCCCCTAGTACTTGATACTACAGATGGCAATAAAATTAAGGAATTGCCGGACGGAGATAATCTTGACCTCACAAACACTAGTATAACAAGTGTCAATGATATTAATGCAGTTGGTACTATAACAACAGAACGATTACTAGTCGGGGGGAACACTGTTTCTCCTGTAAATTTTTTAGATTTAGTTGACACTCCTACCACGTTTGCTGGCACTGCAAATTATTTTGTAAAAGTTAATTCATCAGGCGACGGAATAGATTTTAGACCGTTAACAGATCTCGGAACACTTAATGTAGATAGTATTTTATCTACAGGCGATTTAAAACCTAGCGTAGACGGCGTAGGCAATGTAGGCACAGAAGCTAAAAAGTTTAATGAGGTTGTTGCCACTACACTAAAAGGTAACTTAGTTTCATACAACGAAGAAATTGTATTTGATGCTACATCAGGTAAAGTTAGCTACGGAGCGTTACAAGGAGCACCGCAATTTTTATCAGAATTTTCAGATGACGTAGGATATTTACAAACTGCTGATTTAGACGATACACTGTCAAGTTTATTTGACGAAGGCGTACCTTTTGAATCAGATATTAAAGGCAGCGTTTTTGGCGACGACTCAACTGTAATAGTTGACGGCGTTGCAGGACTGGTTGTTGGTAATATACAAAACCAAAATATTGAATCTGCTAATATAGTAGCAGGCGATATTACAGTAACAGATGTAGAAGTAAACGGTACATTTGTATTTAATGGTGCTCAATCTGTTGGATTAACAATCTTAGACAGTGTAACGGGTGTAGGAGGGCTTACACTAACTACAGACGGAACTCTTGCTGAAGAATTAATAGACATAACGCCAGCTCTTGCAGACGGTGAAGTTAATATTAACGCAAATAAGATTAGATTATTAGGTGATGTTTCAACACCTATCACAGCAAGCGGCGGATTTGTAGGAGACCTAACAGGATCTGTTGTATCAGATAACAGTACAGTAGTAATTGACGGCGTATCAGGTAAAATTGTTTCGCCATATATTACTGGTACTGCAACTTTTGAAAATAATGTTGTAGTAGTAGGAAACTTAGTTGTTCAGGGAACAACTACTGAAATTAACAGTACTACGCTTACTGTGGACGATTTAAACATAGTGGTAGCTAACGGAGCAGCAGATGCAACAGCAGCAAACGGCGCCGGTATCACTGTAGAGGGATCAAATGCAACACTAACATATACTAGTGCAGACGATAGATGGAACTTTAACAAAGAGTTAAATGTTGATAGAGTTCATGGTAACTTGACCGGAGACATGTTAGGTAATCTAACAGGTGATACAGCAGGCACACATACTGGACCAGTTGTTGGTGACGTAACAGGTAATGCCGCAGGTGCGCACACAGGTACATTTGACGGTGAAGTAACAGGTAGTGTATTTGGAGATGATTCAACAGTACTTGTAGATGGCAACAATAATAAAGTTGTTGGTGATATTGAAACAGAAAGTTTAAAAGTTTCTTCACAAAGTATAGCATTAGGCAATGGCTCATCGGCAGGCTCAGAAGCTGTTAGTATAGGTAAAGGATCAAATGCAGGAGATTATGCACAAGCAATAGGTAATAATGCAGGTAACTCAGGACAAGGAGTATCCGCAGTAGCAATAGGAAGCCAAGCAGGCGAAACTAATCAAGGCGACAAAGCAATAGCAATAGGGCAGTATGCTGGTAAAAACAATCAAGCCGCAAACAGTATTGTATTGAACGCAACAGGTGCTACACTTGAAAATACCGCAGCAGATAGTTTTGTAGTTAAACCAGTACGTGATGCAGTTGGTACAACTGTAATGATGTACAACGATACAAACGGCGAAGTAACACATACAGCAACACCAGGAACACTAGCAGCAGACTTAGATCAAACAACAGTAGCAATTGGTGCAACAACAGCAACAGCAGTTAATATTGGTAATGCAGGCAGCACAACAACAATAAACGGCACTGTTAGTTTTGGCACAGCACTAGTAGCAAACAATATCACATCTGACGATAGTATAACACTGCAAACAAACGGAAACACTAGCAACGAAGCTATAAATTTGGCGCCGCAAGGAACCGGAAATACAATCAATCTTACGTCACAAAACATAAGATTCTTTGGGCCTATTACAAATAATGTAAACTTTGTTGGTGGTCTAAACGGCGACCTTAACGGATCGATATACGGCGACGATAGTACATTACTTATTGATGGTGTAAATAGCACTATATCTGCAGGTAATATAGCTGGCTCACTACCAGCTATAGATGGATCTAATCTTACAGGAGTAATTGCAAGTTCAGTTGATTTTACAAATGTAGCAAATACTCCAACTACTATTGCAGGCTATGGAATAATTGATGCAGCGAGCTCTGCACAGGGAATACTAGCAGAGACTGCACTTCAAGAAGGTGATACTTTTGACGTTCACGGTTCGGTATTTGCAGACGATAGTTCATTACTAGTGGACGCATTGAACGGTGAAATACCAGGCTATGTAAAAATAGCAGATTTAAAAACAGCTCTACAAGATGGTGCTGGAGATTACGCAGCATTTAAATCTTGGGCGTTAGCAAATTTGTAATGGAGAAATAAATGGCTATAGAATTAATAAGCATAGGGCAAACAGCAAATGATGGTACAGGAGACGATCTCCGAGAAGCATTCATTAAAGTTAATAGAAATTTTGAAGACTTAGATCTGCGAGATAACGAAAAAACTACTGTAAGTAATACAGGTTCAGGGGAAGGTATTTTTGATGATATCCTAAAATTTGATATTAGATTAAAAAGTATTGCCGCAGGAAAAGATATAAGTGTAACTAGCACTGAAGATGGTGAGATTGTAATAAGCAATACACAAAAACCATTCACTGAAATAAGTATTACTACAGAAGACGGCCAATATGCTGTCCAACCAGGACAGCAACTTAATATATATGGCCTAGAAGGCATAGATACATATGTCCAAGATAATTCAGTTTACATTAAAAATTCTGCTAACACAAAAGTACAGGCAGATAATGATCCAGTATTAGGCGGAAGTTTAGATGCAAATGGGTTGAATATAAGTAATGCATCTGTGATCACTGCAAATAGTTTTATAGGTTCATTAACTGGTAACGTTACAGGAACTATAAACGGTGTTAATCCTGCAACCATTGCTCCCTATTTTGATAACTATTATGACTTTGGTGAAATGAGTCGCACAGTGAACGGCATTCTAGACTGGTTGATAGAAGATGCAAATGTTGATTTTGGCACGTTTTTGTTACCTGATCTTAGGACAATAGAGCTTGGTTCAATAGCATAACACACGATAAATACTGTTACAAAAGGAAAACAATATGGCAGAACCTGGCAGTATTTGGACAGTAGGCACTGGTAAAAAAATACAAACACTAATTGAGCGTAGAGAGGTAAGCATCTTACTACCTCTAGTGTCTAGTCTAAATAATCCCACCGTAGAACTAATTGCCGGAGCTTTGCCTAGCGGATGCAGGATAGAAGGTGTATATATCAAAGGCACGGCGTTAGAGGTTACTACTGATACTGTCTACAAGTTTACCCTTAGAGCATACGCAGATGATGTATTTGAAGATAGAACTCTTGAAATTATCGTAAGTGGTGCAGACAGTCCTACATGGCTAACTAACGAAGGCTTGTTGCCTGTGGGTTCAAATAATCAATTGTTTATATTAGATAATACTTTAATTGATTATCAATTACTTGCAACAGATCCTGATTTAAGTGCAGGTGACATACTTGAATATTTTATTACAGAAGGGGACGGAACATTACCTCCTGGCATTAGTCTTACAGAAGACGGCAGATTAACTGGTATTGTTGAACCGCTATTAGCTTTAGATCAACGCAGCGAACGCGGTGGCTATGATGCTAGCCCGTATGGCGATCTCCCAATGGATTTTGCTACGCTTGCAAATAATGGGTATGGCAGTTATTTTTATGATAGTGAAGTTTTTGACTACAACCTTACAACTAATCAACCAAAGAAATTAAATAGGTACTATCCTTTTAGAGTTACTGTCACAGACGGAGACACTTTTACAACAAGAGATTTTAAAATTTATTTAGTGGGAGATGATTATTTAAAATCAGATAATACTATAATGCAAGCAGGCACAGGAGTTTTCACATCGGATGCTACAAATGTAAGAACACCAGTTTGGCTTACACCGTCAGATTTAGGATTCAAACGAGCTGACAATTATGTTATTATACCTATAGAAACTATTGAAAATGATACCCTTGAAGGAATAGTTAGATATACCCTTGAAGATATTAATAGTGATAACACACCTAGTGTTCTTCCAAGTGGGTTACAACTAGACTATCAAAAAGGAACACTATATGGAAAAATCCCATATCAGCCTGCTGTTGTAAAAGATAACAAATTTACAATTCGTGCTACAAGGCTAACATTTGATTTAGAAACCGTAGAAATTTTTGGTACTTACTACGAAGATGTTCTATTAGGCAATACAAGTTTTAAAATATATAAAACAGATCTTACTGGGTCAATAGACGGAGTAAATGATTTACTTGAGTTACGCGGTAGACAAATACTTATAGGAAAAAATTTATATAAGGTTATCAACGTAGACGATTCAGAACCAGACTATGACGTAATATTTTTGGACCAGTCCCTAGCACCTGAGATAAGTTTAAAAGTTTCTCAAAAAACACAAACAGGTCAAGGTTATTTTTTTGCAGATCGTTTAAATCTAACAGAAAAAGAAAAATACAAAGGAAGAACGTTAAAATTAAGTAATACTGAATCCTATGTCATACAATCTATTGTACCGTATATAGAATATGATATTGTACAAATTGCTCCACAAAATGATCCTATAATTCCTTATGCTTCGCCTAGTGATATAGCAATAAGTGAAAACTATTTTGTAGGTGATTATGTAACTTTTGTTTCTAGCCTAGGTGGAAATGAATTTATATACAGATGTGTAGAAGCACATACTACACAAGCTCAAATAGACGAAGACCAAGAGTTTATCTTAGACGATGACGGGAATCAGCAAATTGTTTTTGAAACAACTAAATGGACGCAGGTAGCAGAATCATTAGATAAGTTAAGTTTATCTGATAGACTTACTGCTACAAAACAAGCAATAGAAAGAACATACGGCGCACCGGTATATATTCAAGCTAAAGATGACACGGTGTGGAATATAAAATTACCTAGCACAAGCTTAACACGTATAAAACAAAATATTAATCAGTTCTTTAAAGGTTCGGATAGCAGCGATTTTAGAATAGATTTAATAAGAGACAATGAAGATAGAATAGGTTTAGATACTAATTTACAGAAGGTTATAAATCAAGGACGTAACATAGGCATAGCACTGTTCCGAAACTCTTTTTTCAGCAAAAATATCGTAATATCAGAACGAGACGAAGTAGATATACCTAGCTCTGTAAAAACCTTTACACTAAAAACTATAGGGGAAATTGAAAGTACTGTCAACTGGATTACAGATTCTGACTTAGGAACTATACCGGCAAATTTATCTAGCACACTTTCTGTAAAAGCTGAAAGCACAGTCCCAGATACTAAAATGATATATAGGATCACAAGCGGTAAATTACCAGAAGGTATGACTTTGACGTATGATGGAGAACTTATAGGTATTCCAAGACAATATGAAAACGCAGACGGTAAAGGTTTAACATATTTTGAAAACAGAGAAGTTACATGGGACGGAATATTTCCTAGCGAAACGTCATTTGATAGAGAATTTAAGTTTACAGTTGAAGCAAAAGATAGATTTAATTATACAGCATTGACTAAACAATTTCAACTTATAATAGAAGATAGCGAAAACATAAAATTTACAAAGATATATATGAAGCCAATGCTAAAAGAAGACGAAAGGTCTTATATACAGTCTTTTACTAGTAATTCAGATATATTTGAACCGTCTAAAATTTATAGACCGCAGGACCCTGCATTCGGTATACAAAGAAATTTAGAAATGCTTGTTTATGCAGGGATAGAATCTAAAGATATAAAAAACTTTGTTGCAGCAGCTGGAAAAAATCATAAAAGAAAAAAATATGTACTAGGAGAAATTAAATCTGCAATTGCAAAATTGCCTGGTACAAATGATGTTGTTTATGAAGTTATATATATACCAGTTAATGACCCAGCCGGAGTAGCAAAAGGTTCTACAGCTAAGTCATTCAAAATTAATACAAAGAATAAAATTACAGTTGATAGTTTGTCGTATAATTCAAAAGATGATGTTACAAAGCAAGGTGCAGGATTTGACACACTTCCGGTTTATGGAAGGGCAACTACTAAGTTTATTGCAATAGATAACGAAACACTAAAAATCGAAACAAGAGATAATGTTTTTTACATTGATGCTGACGACAATGATTTTGAAATAGAATTACAAAATCTAAATAATGTAACAATAGAATTACAAATTACTGATGCTGAGCCTTATAAAATATCTCCAGAACCAATTAATACAATAAAAGTAGATACTGACGCTATTAATATAAGCCAAAGTAACGACAATTTACGTTATATTAGTAATCTCGATAACATGCGAAAGAACATTTCTCAAGTGGGGATTACAAAACGAAGTTATCTGCCGTTGTGGATGCGAACTCCTCAGGAAGGACTACAAGAGTTAGATTATATTCCAGCTATTCCGTTGTGCTACTGTAAGGCAGGATATGCAGAAGATATTATCCGCAACTTGAATGCAGCAAATTTTGATGGTAGGAATATAAATTACGACATCGACAGATATATAGTAAAATCAGCTGACGATAAAGATAGTGAAACATTTATTGTTTTTGCTAACTATAAATTTAATGTTTAATCAATTATACACATACTAAATATAAGATAGATAAATACACTGTACGAGGAAAAATAAATGGCAAGTCAAATAACACCTGAAACAATCGATGCACAATATCCTGTAGCAGGAAAAGACAACGATACGCAAGGATTCCGTGATAATTTTCAAATTATCAAAACTGCTCTGGAAACTGCAAAAATTGAAATTAACGATATCCAAGATAACAGAGCAAGATTGGATATTGAAAATAATTTCCAAGGAACTTTGCTTACTAATGGAACGTTAAATTCTAGCACTGAATCATTTGTAGCTGTTGGTGGCGTGTTAAGCTCACAAGAATTAAGTTTTACAAATGGCATGTATCAAAGTGTTAGATTTGCTGAAGAAGCGGCAGGAGCAACTGTGCAGTTTACTCTTTCAAACTTTCCTTCTACAGGAGATAGAGTTGCAAAATTTAGAGTACAATTTTTTGGTGTAGACGGAGAACCAGTAACTGTTAGCTTTGCAGCACTAGGCGGTGCAACTATATACAAATCTCCTAACTTTCCAGCAACACTCCTTATAGACAGTCCTTCAGAACCTATAATTATTGATTTTTGGTCTTATGATGGTGGCAACTCTTATGTCTTTGCAGAATACATTGGCAGGTTTGCACCGTAATGCATCCATTAATAAATAATGCTCATGACTTATCTATTAATGAAATCGAAGAAAAAATATTTAAACTGAATAAGGTATATCATATCTGTCACAATGACGAAACCAGACAACAAATTATACTTGCCTTAGATACATACAAACTTGCCTTACAAGACAAACAGCTCGAGCAAAAGAAAGCAGAAAATGAAAATTCTGACGATTCTGGACTTGACAATTTAATCAAAGTAAGTTAAAATAAGTATATGCTTATGAAAACAGATAGTCTTGGTATCCCACGATTTACAAACAAAGACTTAGTTGATATGATCTACAGCGGTCATATTGACAAATGTCATGTGGTATTATGTGAGCCAAGTGACGATATTGATAAATTTAACGAAGCATTGGAATCACAAGGATTAGAAAAGTTAAAAACATATATTCCATTAGATGTAGACCAAAAGACATTTGACGGTGCATTACAATCAGAATGGTTTATGCCTGACGAATATAAGAATATGGACATTTATAGAGTTTTAGAAGAAAAATGCGAAAATTACGATACCCTTGCAAGAGTTGACGAAGAGTTTGAAGAATTTACAAAAAGAGGTATGCTAGACTTATTACGGTATATGGTGTATCTAGTAGATTTTATGCGTGAAAATAATATTGTATGGGGAGTTGGAAGAGGATCAAGTGTAGCAAGTTACATACTATACTTAATCGGTGTACATCGCATAGATTCAATCCAATATGACTTGGACTGGCGCGAGTTCCTTAGATAAATATACGTATATAATAGGAGGCAAAGAAAATGGCCAAAGGAAGAAAAACTTACAGAAGTATGAGAGGTAAATCAGTTGATATGGATTTACTTATGAAAAAGAACGAACTAACCCCTGCTGTTGGTAATGCTAAAGTCAATGCAAGAGGCGACCAATTAGGACCGGGTGGATCGATTGTAAAAAAGAGAGAAGATCTAGTACGTGAATACTATGATGTTGCAGGTAAAGTTAAACAATCAAGTGGTGCACCTCAAGTAGCACAACCAGATGCTACGGAGGAAACAGAAGTAGTTGCAAAGAAAACATCAAGAAGAACAACAAAGAAAGTTGAACCTGAAGTAGAATTAACTGCTGAAGAACAAGACATGATGGACGAAGCGGCTGTAGAAGATCAATGGATTGAAGACGAAAACGGCAATTTTATAAAGAAGGATAGCTAATAATGGCGCAAAACTATAATGCAATTAAGGGTACACCGCGAGCTAAAGGCGAAGATGTATTAGTAACTGAAATGCATTTTGGCGAGCAAACTACTGCCTCGGGAATTATAATTAGTAACGACGACGGCGACACAAGGGGAATTTATCCACGTTGGGGCAAAGTGTATTCTAAAGGTCCAAACAACAAAGATGAGTTTGAAGTTGGAGATTGGATATTAGTAGCACACGGTCGTTGGACTCGTGGACTAAAAATTGAAACTGAATCTGACGGTGAAATTGAAATGCGTAAAGTTGAATTAGAAAGTATACTAGCATATAGTAAAGAAAAACCAGCTGGCATCCAGATTGGTGCAGAATATTCAGACGGAGAACATGCAACAATCGATCCTAGCAACTTTATGGGGTCGTAATGCCCAAAAAATACATAATTGATATCGACGGCACCATCTGTAAAGAAGTGATTATACCTGACAGTGGTGGAAAGAAAGACTACGCTAATCATATTCCAATGCCAGAGCGCATTGCAAAAGTAAATGCATTGTATGATGCAGGACACACTATTAAGTACATGACTGCACGAGGTTGTGTAAGTGGCGTAGATTATTATAACTTAACAAATAACCAATTAATTAAATGGGGTGCTAAGTTTCATGAACTAAGCGTAGGCAAAAAAGAAAACTACGATGTGTGGATTGATGACAAAGCGTTCTGGAGCGAAAACTTCTTTCGTGAAACGGACGAGAGTTATGAGTAAGAAAACATGCGATGCATTTTTTTGCAGTAATCAAACTCCAAAAAAGTATCGATATTGTTATAACTGCGCCAAGAACAAAGGACTAGTTGGAAACAACGGTTTAGGTTTTTTTGGCTGGGCTATCATAATTCTAATTATATGGGGATTATTTGGATGAGCAATATACAAGATAAACTAAACGGTATTATGGACGAGATACAAGCCATAATGGAGTCACATCCAAGAGCGCACATACCACCTAGCGATGAGCTTCTTGAACTATTACGAAGAGCCAACATATACTTTGCTCATATGGATGATGAAAACAGAGATTATTTTCAGTATGTTAATCATGCTATAGAAGAAGAAGCGGAGTGGAACGTATGAGTGATCATAGATTTATTGCAGCAATGGATCACAGTGGTGGTTCAACAGGTGGCGTACTAGAACGCTACGGACAAGCGTACACAGAAGCAGACAAGATGGAGAAAGTTCATGCTATGCGTCTTAGAATGGTCAACAGTCCTGACTTCAACGACAAAAACATCTGGGCAGCAATCCTCTACCAAGACACAGTCACACGTGGCATGGTTAACGTCTTGGATGAAAAAGGTATTGACACGTTCCTAAAGATTGACAGTGGCTGTGACGAAGATGGAACACTCAAACAGTTTCCAGTAAAGCAGATGTTAGAGTGGGCTACAAACGGTATTGGTCCTAAGATTTATGGTACAAAGATGCGTAGCATTGTTAAAGGTGTAGGCATGGTACACCCTGTACTCAAACAACAGTTTACACTTGCTCGTACTATTTGCGAGTATGGACTTGTACCAATTATTGAACCTGAAGTACCAATTGACCATCCTATCAAAGGCGAAGTTGAATCAGCTCTTATGTTTCATTTACAAGAGTTCTTAGACGAGTTTCCAGGTAAATGTATTCTTAAACTAACACCGCCAGAAGTACCTAACTTGTATCACAACCTTACAGTGTTTCCTAATGTAGAACGTGTTGTATTTCTAAGTGGCGGATACACTACAGCAGAAGCGTGTAATAGACTAGGTCTTAATGACAATGTAACTGCCAGTTTCAGTAGAGCATTGTCAGAAGGACTAAAGTTTGGCTTGACAGACGAAGCATTTAATGCTACAATAAGCAGTAATATTAAAATGATAACAAAGGCAAGTGAATGACAAACGTATTTGAAGACGTAAACAAGTTTGGCACAGCATGTGACCAACCACCAAGTGAAGCAAACTACAAAATGTATCTCGATCTAATCCGTGAGGAAACAGACGAGCTAGAAGAAGCCATCCAAGACAACGACAAAGTAGAACAACTAGACGCACTAATCGACATTCTAGTTGTAACTGTAGGTGCTATTCGTGCAGCAGGTTGGGACGGAGAAGCAGCCTGGAAAGAAGTAATGGATACCAACTTTGCCAAGATTGATGCAGTGACAGGTAAAGTACGCAAACGTGAAGACGGTAAAGTATTAAAGCCAGAAGGCTGGAAAGCACCCGAACTTGGACAATTTATTTAAAAATTTTGAATGGTATGATTTCTTAGTAATAGCAATATTCGCTAAAGTATTTCAAGTTTTAATTATCGTCACCCTAATGGGCGGCGGCTTAGTAACAGCAACAATACTAGCACTAGTTTGGCAGCTTTGGTTATTTTACGAAAGATTAAGAGCAGAAAGTACTTGACTCCTTAGCAGTTATGCGTTATAATATGTATAAAGCTAAGGAGTTTTCATGAAAATTACACCACAAACAGCAGGCTTAGGCACAACAGGTGCTACAGGCATTGCACTAATGATATTACACACAACAGGTTTCCTAACAGGATGGGCTTGGCCCTTGCTGTATGTATTCCTTATTATCTCAGGCATTGGGCAAGAAAATAGGAAAAATAAATGACTATTCATGCAATGATTGATTTAGAGACACTCCACACTACACCACGTGCAACTGTACTTACAATAGGCGGTGTTAAGTTTGATCCATACAATGATATAGAACCTCATAGTGAATTTTATCACCGTTTAGATTTTGAAAGCCAAGACAGAGACGTTAGTGATGACACAATAGCATGGTGGAGTCGTCAAGATCCTAAAGTGCAGGAAGAAGCATTTGCAGAAGATAATAGAATAAAAGTTTCAGATTTTTTATGTAGATTACCTAAATGGATGGTAGGTGTTGATGTACTTTGGGGACACGGTTATGGTTTTGATATTACTATTCTAGAAGATATGTGTAGACAAAATAAAAAAAATATTCCGTGGAATTTTTGGCAGGTAAGAGATAGTCGTACACTATTAAGTATGTGTAAAGAAGATCCTAGAAAAAAGATGCAAACAGATCTACACAATGCGTTAGCCGATGCATACTATCAAGCAAAGAGTGTGCAAATAGCTTATAAAGAACTAGGACTAAATTAGTGAAAAAACTAAGCCATCAATCTAATTTTCACTTAGAGCATCAAAAGTTGATCTTTTCTAGTCCCGTAGGTAGTAAATTAATCGGTGTTGAGACTTCTAAAAGTGACGAAGATTATCTGTCAGTATATAGTCATAAAGTTATACAAAATCCTTTTTTTGTATTTCCTATGGATAACGAAGTTGTAAGTGTTAATCATGATAACAATACTCTTCAAGAAACTGTATCAATGACTGCTACACATGTCGCGTCTTGCGTTTTAAATCCTAATAGTTTAGACGCTAACTTAATATCAACGTTCTTAAGTCTGCTTGCCGCAGTCAAGTTTAAGTATACAACCATTCATGATGAGGCAAAATTTGAAAACTTAAAAAGTTTTTTGTGTGTTCCTGGCAACGGAAAAAGATTTTGGCAATACACATCTCAACATCATTATAATCTTTGGGAATGTATGCCTACTAGAGAACATAATTGGAGTCAACAGTTTGACGGGAGCGACCAATGGCATTGCAACAGTAAAAAACAATGGGAAGAACTAGTATATAATTACTACCCGGTAGTATCTCAAAAAGTAGGTTATGATGTAAAATTTGTTTCATGGATATTAAAAGATCTAGTGCTTATTAAAAATATAATTCTAAACGATACAATTATAAACGAAGAAGATAGAAAAATGATACAAGATGTAAAAGCACAAACTGTAGATTTAGAAGAACTACAATCATATAAAACAAAGCTATGGAGTCAAGTAAGGAAAGCAGCAGAAACTCCTATGTCAACTTACTTATTAGGAGAGGGTATGAGTCTAGAAGAAGCAAAAAATAAAAACCTTTTTGGATTGCAAGGTTTTTTAAATACTGTAAATAGTTTTGAGGAAACACAATGAAAGAATTATGGGTAGAAAAGTATCGTCCTAAAACAGTAGATGGCTATGTGTTTCGTGATGATGCACAACGAAATCAAGTAAATACATGGATTAAAGACAAGACTATTCCGCATTTGCTGTTTAGTGGTAACGCAGGCATTGGTAAAACAACACTTGCAAAACTTTTGTTTAATGAACTAGATGTAAATCCATTAGACTTACTTGAAATAAACGCATCGCGAACAAACTCAGTTGATGATGTAAGAGATAAGATTGTTAACTTTGTACAGATGATCCCATTTGGGGACTTTAAGGTTGTATTACTAGATGAAGCAGATTACTTATCACCAAACGCTCAAGCAGCTCTCCGTGGGGTTATGGAGGAGTATCATACTACTGCTCGTTTCATTCTTACTTGTAACTATCCAAATCGTGTTATACCCGCTTTGCATAGTAGGTGTCAAGGTTTCCACATTGCTAAGATTGACCAAACTGAGTTCACAGCTAGAGTTGCTGAAATCCTTATCACTGAAGGTGTTACTCCTGATTTGGATACGTTGGATACCTATGTAAAAGGCACATATCCAGACTTGCGCAAATGTATCAACACAGTACAAATGAATAGTGTTGACGGTGTATTGAATAAACCCAACGAAGGCGACACAGGCGAGAGTGACTGGAAACTTGAAATGGTTGAACTGTTTAAGGCAGGCAAGATTCAAGAAGCACGTAAATTATTGTGTGGCGCAATTCGTCCAGAAGAGATGGAAGAAGTGTATCGTTGGCTATATGACAACATTGAACTATTTGGTGATGCAGAACAACAAGATCAAGCAGTACTAATAATCAAACAAGGATTAGTAGATCATACACTAGTAGTTGATCCTGAAATTAATTTAGCCGCTGTGCTAATCAAACTAGCGAGGTTATAGTGACATACTTAGTAACAGAAAATTGTATTAAATGCAAACACACTGATTGTGTAGAAGTCTGTCCTGTTGATTGTTTTTATGAAGGTGAAAATTTTTTAGTAATTAATCCAGATGAGTGTATTGATTGTGGAGTTTGTGTGCCAGAATGCCCAATCGATGCAATCGTACCAGACCATAGTTTAAGCGAAGAAGAAAAAAACAAATGGTTTGATATTAATCAAAAATATAGTTTAATTTGGCCTGTAATTACAGAATCAAAAGGCGCACTAGCAGATCACGAAGATTGGGCAGATGTTCCAAATAAACTGTCAGTGTTATCAGAAAAAGCAGGAGACGGGGATATATGACCTATATTGCAAATTTTCCTAATGTTGGTTATATAGGACACGAATTTAGCAATGCACAGTTAAAACCTATAAGAAATGAAATTAATACTATCCAAGAAAATTTTGATACACATACAAAAATTAATCATTCATTTACGAGTACAGTTAAAAAAGAATACAAACTTGTTGAGTCTGTAGATAATTTGGAGGCATTAGTATTACCCTTTTTACCAATCTACCATCAACATTTTGATAGCAAAGAATCTGGTAAAAACTATTACTTAGAAACAGCTTGGGTAAACTTTCAAGAAGCAGGTGAATTTTTTGCTCCCCATACACACTCAGGTGATTTTAGTTTTGCTTTATATTTACAAGTGCCATTTACAATAGAAGAAGAACACGATTATTTAAGTTCTATAGATAAACATACAACTACTGCGTCTGGATTTAACTTTTTTTATACGGATGCACTTGGAGAGATTAAACCAAATTACTTGCCTATCGATAAAACATGGGAAAATAAAATTATAATTTTTCCAGGAAAAATGTTACATTCTGTTCAACCGTTTTTTACCTCAACAGAATTTAGAATAACAATATCAGGAAATGTAAGGATAACAAATGATTAAAGCAATATTAGCCTGTGACGATTACGGCGGCGTAAGCAAAAACGGTACACTACCGTGGCCAAATAATTCAACAGACCTACAATGGTTTAAAAATAACACAGCAGGACATGTTGTTGTAATGGGTTCTACTACTTGGGATGATCCTCACATGCCGCGGCCGTTACCTAAACGCACAAACGTACTAGTAACTAGTCGTGAGGCTGATTATCCAGGCGCTAACCATTACATTAACGGCGACCTAACTACACATTTAAAAGAACTAGAAGCAAGAGTTCCTGGTATTATAATTTGGGTGATTGGTGGACCTAATATTATTGAGCAATCACTAGGTGTTATTGAAGAATTTTACATTAGTCGCATTCCTGGTGCTTATGCTTGCGATACATTCTTGCCATTACGCAAAATTGAAAGTTTATTTGAACGTAGATACGTTGACGACACAAACGAAGACGTTACGTTTGAAATTTGGAACAAGAGAGAAACTAATGAAACAGTATCTTGATACATTACATCACATTTTATTACACGGCAAGGACCGCGACGACAGAACAGGCGTAGGCACACGTAGTATATTTGGACATCAAATGCGTTTTGATCTACGCACTACTTTCCCTGCTGTAACTACAAAGAAACTTGCATGGAAAAGTGTTGTAAGTGAGCTACTATGGATGCTAGAAGGGTCTAGTGACGAACGCAGACTTGCTGAAATACACTATGGTAAACCTAGAGAAGAATTAGTAGGCAAAACAACTATTTGGACTGCTAATGCTGACAACCAAGGCAAGCAACTGGGTTATGTTAATGACGATACAACAAAAGATTTAGGTCCTGTGTACGGACATCAATGGCGCAGTTGGGACGCACAACTTGGATTTGTAGATCAAATTGCTGAAGTACTTGAAAATATGTATTACGACCCTAACAGTCGTAGGCACATTGTTAGTGCATGGAATGCTGACAGAGTAAATGTAATGGCACTTCCGCCTTGTCACACTATGTTCCAGTTTCACATACAAGACGGCGAACTAAGTTGCCAACTGTATCAGCGTAGTGCTGATATGTTTTTGGGTGTTCCTTTTAATATTGCTAGTTACAGTTTACTCACACATATGTTTGCACAACTACTAGAATTAAAAGTAGGCGACTTTATATGGACTGGTGGAGACTGTCATATCTACAAAAATCACTTTGAACAAGTACAACAGCAAATTATTAGAACTCCATTACAAGGTCCTGTATTAAACATGCCTAAATTTGCAGACTTAGATCAGCTGGTAAAAACAAAACCTGAAGACTACAAACTTATTGGTTACACTCCAATGGACAGTATAAAAGCAGATATGGCCGTATAGATTATATGAAGCATATAAGTGCGTATTTTGACAGAGTTGAAGAGCCTGTAGAAAAGTTTGCTTGGTTTCCAGTACGTAGTAGTTTTAGTAAAAAGCGAATCTGGCTTAAAAGATATATAGAATTACACATCTTTTTTGATGAAACAGGACGTCCGCCAGTAAAAGGACGTAGCTGGTTACTAACTTACACACAAAATGAATACCTAATGTATTTGTTAAAAAAGGAGAGCAAATGAAACATCTAGAACGTAGTTGGAATAGTTTGTCAGATTTAAAAAACTACTTAGAAACTAAAACTAAAGAAAAAGTCATAAAATTTGACGGAGTGCA
>Ga0233444_10003194_pt1 | contig 16498 bp, 15 predicted proteins | sample SI_124_October20_6_FD_182792 | JGI IMG/M metagenome (GOLD analysis project Ga0233444, IMG submission 182792) | Seawater microbial communities from Saanich Inlet, British Columbia, Canada - SI_124_October2016_10_MG | ecosystem: Environmental > Aquatic > Marine > Inlet | place: Canada: British...
GCCGGGCCGCCGGGGCGCGCGCGCCCCGGCGTCGCGGCGCGCGCCGTGCCTGGCGTCGCGGCGCGCGCCGTGCCCGGCGCGCGCCGCCCCGTCGCCGCCGCCGCAGCGCCCTCCTCGACCAGGTCGCCCAGCCCGCCGCCGCCCTCGCCGCCGCCGCGCGCGAGCGGGGGGGCATTCGGCGGGCCCTCGGCCGCCGGCACGCTCTTCGCCGCGTTGGCCAACGCTTCTGCGATCTTCTTCGCCTTCTCCTTGAGGTCCTCCTCGCCGACGAGGTTCGCGCCATCGTTGATGAGGCCCTGCTCGCCGCCCAGGTTGAGCGCCTCCAGGGGCCCCCGTTCGCGCCTGATGTAGCGCGGCTTGAGCGTGTTCTCCTTGTTCATGAAGTTGCGGTACAGGCGGTCGCCGTCCCAGTAGGAGATGTTGACGTTGACGTTGAGCGCCATGGAGTTGGGCGCCGTGCGCACGCCGACGTTCGAGCCCGCGCCGGGGAAGGCCGCGCGCGAGGCCGACGAGTCGAGCACGGCGCCGATGCACCAGCCGCCGACGATGTACTCGCCCACGTTCTGCCCAAGCTGCAGGCCCATTCGCGAGCGGTACTTGATGCGGCGCAGCTTCTCGTCCTCGTTGCCGTCGGCCTCGTGCACGCCGTTGTGGAACTTGAGGTGGCTGTAGTTGATCATCTGCGAGGAGGTGGCGAGCATCGGCCGGAAGTTGGTGATCGCCGTCGTCGTCGTGCCCTCGGTGCCCTTGTAGGCCGCGTACTGCTTTTCGCCCCACTTCTTGCGGTCGTCGGCGCTGCCTGTGACGGCGCTATCGGCAAACTCGGCGGCGCGCGCCTCGTCGTAGACCTTGCGCGCCGACTTGCCCGGCTGGCCGTTGACGCCCGCCTCGCCCTTGCGGTCTTTGAAGTTGGCCACGGTCTCACCGCCGCCCTCGAACCACACGTCGGCCACGATGACGACGAAGAGCTTGTCGCCCGGCAGCACCTCCATGGCGGGGTCGCCGGTCCAGGACGAGGCGATGGCCGGGCCTTGCACGCGCATGTTGTAGAGCTGCCCGTCGCGCGCGTCCAGGTAGGCGTCGCTCTCCTGGTCGCGCGGGTCGTTGTCGCCCTTGGAGAGCACGATGCCGTCGGGCGTCCAGTCGAGGAGGCCGGCGTTGGCCATCTCCTGGCTCAGCGCCGAGAAGGCGCACTCGTCGCCGAGGTTGCGCGAGATCATGCGCGGCTTCTTCAGCTTGTCGGTGCTGCCCGAGACGACCTGCTGCGAGACGCCCTTGCCGCGCAGGAAGGGGCCGTCGTCCATGCAGAAGATGCCCTGGTAGCGCGTCTTGCTCTTGGCCACGGGCGACTTCGAGGCCCCCACGTTGGGCGGCACGTCCGCGAGCGCCGTCTCCTTGGCCAGGTCGCTCGCGTTGAGCATCGTGTGCGTTTCCGCCGGCACGGCGTACTGGTCGGGCGGCTTGAACCTGGCCACGTCCTTCATGGACTTGCCGAGGTCGATCACCTGGTTGGAGAGCGAGGTGCGGAAGTAGCGTTGCAGAAACTCGAGCGAGCAAAGCTGCTGGAAGCGCTCGGTGCCGGCCATGCCCGGCATGATTTGGTTGCGCGCGAGGTTGTGCTGCGCGCGGTCGCCGCCGTCCATCCCGTCCATCCCGCGGTCGGAGATCGTGGAGCGCTTACCCAGGATGAAGCCCACGCACGTCGCGCGGAGCGACTGCGTCTCGGTCATCACGGCCTTCATCGCGGGGTCGTCGGAGTCGTCGAAGCCGCGCTTGTACCGGTTGGGGTTGAGCGGGACCAACCTGCTTGGCGAAGGAAAACGCGCTGGGCCCAACCAGGAGATGCGTGGCGAGGACCAGGCGTGCCTAGCCAAATGCGGAGGGTTCGATTCGCTTGCGGTACCGGCTGAACGGGATGCCGATGTTGCTGCCCTCGTTGGGCCGCGCGTGGAAGGGCGCGCCGGGGTTGACGCCGCCGGCGGGCGACCCGACGTTGGTGTTGGCGCTCGCGATGCCGCCGCCGACGGCGGGCGGCGTCAGGTTGCGCTGCTGCGCGCCCCCCGCGAAGGGGTTGTTGCCGGAGGGGAGGGATGCCATGGGAAGCGCCTGGTGCTGCTGCTGCTGCGGCTCCGGCCGATCGGTGGGGTGGCGCCGCGTGCCGCGCCCTTGCTTCCTTCTCTTAGCGCTGCAAAAGGTTATGGCTCCCCCGCGAGCGCCCGCCCGTTTTTGTGTTTTTTGGGGGGGGGGGGGGGGGGGGGTGGGGGCGGGGGGGGGGGGCGGCGTCCGCCCACGCGCGCTACAGGTCACACGCCACCCCCACCTGAACCCCAAACGGCACCAGCGTGTCGGCGAGGATGTGCTGGCCCGCGGACTCGTACTTGGAGTAGTCGTACGCCGCGATGCGGCGCGCGTACTCGCTTCCGATCTTGTGCAGCAGCAGCCGCTTCGTGGTGAGCAGCTCGAGCACCACGGCAACGGCGCGCACCGTGCTCAGGTGGCACGAGAAGGCCACGCGCGGCGGCTCTCCCACGAGCCGAACGCGCTCGGAGGAGGCAAAGACGCCCTGGTGCGCCGGCGCCTGCACCACGGCGCCGCTCAGCGCCCACTCGCCCTCCGGCGGCGGCGCCGCCGTGGGCGCCGCCGCCGCGGGCCCGCCGCTGGTCGTCTCGCCGCCCGCGGCGGACGGCGAGACGACCAGTCCGTCCCAGCAGGCGTTGCACGCGCTCGTGGCCGAGAGCCAGTCGATGCGCCGCGACTCCCAGTTGCAGTACTCCAGCAGCTGCACGTGGCTCTCGCGCATGCGTTCCCACACGGCCACCACCTCGGCGTCGGAGAAGTTGACGTACTGCTTGGTCAGCCACGCGTGCGCGTCGAAGGCCGCGGCCATGCGGCGGCTGCGGCACAGCGTGTGCACCGCGTGGCTCAGCCCCTGCCTTGCCGCCGTCTTGAGCCACGCGCGCGCCGCGGCGACGGTCGCCTCCCGCCCGGCCCCGCGCTTCTGCGCGTGCAGCCGCTTCGAGAAGGCCGCCATGATCTTGCTGACGACGCCGCACGCGTCGCGCAGCGCGCGCATCCCGACGCACTCGTCGTGCACGACCCGCCGGCGCATGCACTCGAGAAAGTGCACGCAGGTGGCGCGCGCCTCCGTGGCGGTCACCTGCCGGTCCAGCACGCGGCAGCTCTCCAGCTGCAGGACCACGGCAATCTGCGTGAGCGCCGTGCACTCGCCCTCCACGCTGGAGCGCTCGAGCAGCGCCGTGCTGGTCGAGCGGCACAGCACGTGCAGGTCGTCCATGAAGCGCGTGAAGCTGCGCAGCAGACCCTCCTCGATGGCCTGCCGGTTCTTCTGCGTCGGCCGCACGGGGAAGCGAAAGGGCACGAGCGCCGGGCCCTTGGCCTGCAGGTCGGCGCCAAACGCCTCCAGCTGCTCGCACGTGGCGCGATACCGCCGGAGCAGCTCGACCTGCTCGCGGGCCTCGGCCGCGCCCGCGAGCAGCTCCGCGTCGCACGTGCCCTGCAGCTCCGCGTCCACGCGCGCGAGCCAGTCCATTGGCGCGGCGCGCTTGCGCGCGCGCCGCGCCATGCCAAGCCAAGCCCGACTCGGGCCTCGCCCGACGGCTAGCGATCCCTGGGGGCGAGTGCGGCGATTTCCGCGTTCTGGGGACGGTCACGAGCCGTGCGTTTTTTTAACTCGCCCACTGGCACGCAACGCCACTTGGCAACTTGCCCAGCCAGACACGCAGACACACGCAGACACACACGCGCACGCAGGCGCACGCACGCACGCGCGCCACCACGGTCAGAGGTCCACCACCGCGTGTTCCGCCTTGAGCTTCTTCGCGGGCTGCCGCTCGTCGTCCTCGTCGTCGCTGCTGAGCACGATCGCGCTCGCAAAGCCCTCCTCGTTGCGCTCGGCCAGCGTCCTCTCCTGCCCGACGACCACGCTGTCGTCGTCCTCGTTCTCGAGGTTGTACAGCGCGCCGCGCGCGCAGAAGAGGATGGACTGCACGGTGGTGCTGTACTGGCGCTCGCGCTCGACGAGCCCCGCCACCAGCCCGATCCGCTCTGGCAGCTTGTCCCACAGCGCCTTGAGCAGCACAAAGCGGTCCTTTGCTTGCTCCCAGACGCGCTCGGCCGCGGCACGGGTGGTGGGGTGCAACGGCCGCCCCGCCTCGACCAACTCGAGGTGGTCGCCTCCTTGCTCGTGGCGCTGCGGGTGCTCGTCGGCGGCCCGCGACGCGGTCGCGGTTTGCAGAGCGGTTCTCAGCCCAACCGTGTCCCTCTTCAGGCGCGCGGACTCCTCTTGGAGGCCGCCCTTCGCGGCCTCCATCTGCTTCAGGTGCTCGCGCGTGCGGTCGCGTCTCGAGTCGGACGCGCGGAGCGCGTCTTCCGCGAGCCCGATGCACGCCTTCCAGTCCGCGCGCGTGCCGCTGAGCTGCGCGCCCGCTTGGCCGTCCAGCAACGCCTGGTGACCGGCGCGCTCCAGCGGCGGTGGCGCCCAGCAGGGGCCCTCCCACTCGACGCACCCTTGCAGCACCGCGACGCGCACCGTCTGTTCCCGGAAGCGGTCGGTCGCGACAGCGATTCTGCGTTGCGCGGCCTCCGTCGCCTTGAAGGCCTGCCAGTGGTCGTACACGGCCTGCTGTGCCGCCCACTTGCGGTCCCACTTGAGCTGGTGCGCCAGCGTCTGCGCGGCCGACTTGCGCTGCTTGCCGCGCATCCGCCTGTGCACCTCGGCCTCCACCGCCGCCACGGTCTCGTTCCGCGAGTTGGGCCGCAAGCCGGCGAAGATGTTGAGGCGGTGCTTGATCGCGAGCTCGACCATGACTCGCATGTGGTCGTCGGAGCCGCGCCGCGTCCAGCGGCGCGGCTCGAGGTCGACCTCGCGAAACTCGAGCTCCTTCTCGATGTTGCCGATCCACCACGAAACCCCCAAGCCCGCCCGCGCGTCGTCGAGCTCCGACCGGTACGCGCGGGTCATCTCCAGGATCAGTTGCCAGTAGAGGTGGGCCAGGCCCTGCCTGTTGCCGTCGAGCGCGCAGTCGCCGGTGAGCTTCTTCGCGGCGCACAGCTCCACGAAGGCCGCTCGGGCGGACGCGATCTCCGCCTCGAGGTAGGGGTGCATCGAGGGCAGCAAGTACCCCGCGGGGGCCGCCCGGTTGCAGTTGCCGGCGCCGCTGCCGCGCGCCGGCGGGCAAAAGTCGCGGTCGCAATTCCCCGCCTGCCCGATGCCGTGCTTGCGAATGACGGCCCGCACCTCGAGCGGGTGCTGCGCGTACCGCCGATCGACCTCCGCCTGCGTCAACAGGTCGCCGGGCGCGGGCGCCTCGGGCGCCTTGGGCGCCTCGGGCGCCTCGGGCGCCTCGGGCGCCTTGGGCGCCTCGGGCGCGGGCGCCTCGAGCGCCTCGAGCGCCTCGGGCGCGGGCGCCTCGGGCGCGAGGGGGGAGGCGCTCGCGCCCCCGGCGGCCGGCCGCTCGAGCGTCGCGCACGCTTCCCTCGCGAGCGTCGGCCGGCGTTGGCCCCCCCGCGCCAGCTGCGCGCGCCGCTCGGCCTGGAAGGCTGCGACCCTCGTGGTGCGCCAGTGCCGCAGATCCATTCCATTCGCAAACCAGGACTCGTCTCCGCTGAACTTGACGCCGTGGCGCAGCTCCGCGCACAGATGCCGGAGCTGCGCGAGCGCCTCCTCGATCGCTGGCAGGCCCGAAACCGGCTCGGCGTTCTGGAACCCGAGCCGAACCTGCTGGGTCTTGGTGCAAAGCACCAACTGCCCAGGGTACGATCGGCCCCACCTGTGCTCGCCGCCGAGGGTGTAGCGCACCTGCACCAGGTCGTGCAGGCAGGCCTGCCACCTGGCCGGAAAGGCCTCGGCGGACCCGAAGGGCTGCCAGCGGACCAGGCACTTCTTGGCCGCGTCGGCGTCGCGCGCGGGCCAGCGCGGGATGGTCAACCACCCGACGTCCCCGCCCATCCACAGGGACGCTTCGTCGGAGCGGATTTCGGTCGAGTGCACGCCGTAGTAGATCTTCACCTGCGTGGGGTCGGTCTCCGGCGGCTCGGCTGGCGTCTGGGTTGGCGTCTGGGTTGGCGTCGTGGCGTTCGCCATGCTGGCACGGTTGGCACGGATGGCAACGACCGGAGGCTTGCTCACGGGCGCGCGGGCCGCTAAATCGCGCGGGGTGGTCGCGCGAATCGGCGGGCGCGCGGGCGCGCCGTCGCGCGCGCAGCCATGCCCGCGCCTAACGGCTTTCGGTTCACGCTGCCCACGAAGCCGCGCGAGGAGTCCATAGCGCTGCTCGCCGCGGTGCCGCGCGCGCGGCGCGAGGGGCTTCTGCAGGAGCACGCCTACGCTTCGGTGCCGCAGGCCGATGCCGAGGGGGCCCCCGCGCTACGCGTCGGGGGCTTCAGCCTCTGCTGCATCGCGCTGCTCGCCGTCGCGGCCGCGACGGGCGGCTTGGCGGCGTTTGGCGTGGCGACCCACGAGGCGCACAAGGGCAGCCCCACCAAGCCCGTCGTGGCGCCGCGCCCCTCCGCCACGCCCAACCCCGCCGCGAAATTGGCGGCGGCCAGGGCGAAGGCCGCCCAGGCGACGGCGCGGCTCGAGGAGCTCACGGCGCAGGCCGACGAGGCCATCGCCGCCGTCAAGGTTGCGGAGGCCGCCGCCGCCGTTGCGCAACCGCCCCCGCCGTCTGCGCGGCCCGCCTCCGCGCGCTCGCGGCGGCGGGGCCCGCCGCCGCCGCCGCCGCCGCCGCCGCCACCGTCGCGCCCTCTCGCGCGGCCACCGCCCCCACCACCGCCACCACCGTCGCCGGGAGCGCCGCCGCCGCCCCCATCGCCCCTACCACCACCCAAAATACCGCGCCCGCCGCCGCCCTCGTGTCCCTCACCACCCTCACCACCACCACCACCGCCGCCGCCGCCGCCGCGGCCATCGCCACTCGCTCCGTGGCCGCCCACCAACCCGCCCGACGCGAACCGGACCTCGTGAGCGTGCGTGAACCGTAGTGTATAATGGTCGCTAAGGCGGATAAACTGTGCGCGTCGCAGCCTTGAAGGGGGGGGAGCGCGCGCGCTGCCGCGCAAGGCGACGCGGCCGCACGATGGCCTTTCTCAACCCCGCGCTGATGCACGAGGGGCTGCGCAACTACCTGTCGCCCGCGGTCACCACGACGATCGCCGCGCCGGGGAGCAACCCGCGCCTGCCCGTGGGCCCGGCGGCGGCGCTGCCGCCCGGGAGCCGGCCCATCCCCAACAGCTCGCAGCAAAACAAGAAGACCAACGTGCAGATCCCGTACGCGCGGCGCGCGGTGCACGAGGACGGGCCGGTGGGCGGCCTGCTCAAGACCATCGCCGAGGGCGACGTCGCGTTCGCGGAGCGCGCGACGATCGCCAAGCGCAAGCTGGGCGACTCGACCACGCCCGACGGCAGCGTGGTGCGCGTGCGCACCATGGAGCACTTCAACCTAAAGTACGGCGACAGGGAGCTGACGGCGTCGGAGGGCACCGAGGCGGCCAACTCCCTTTGCGTGGACGGCGTCGTGAACAACGTCGACGGGGCCGACCCTTACAACGAGTTTCGCGACCACGCCGTCGTCAACGTGGCCATACAGGGGCCTTGCCGGCTGGGTGTGACGCGCGAGGAGATGCGGCGCGTCAAGATCGGCGACGCGCTCTACATCGGGCTGCGCGCGACGAAGGTCGAGAAGGGGGGCGAGGACGCGGACGGGGACGCGGACGCGCAGCCCCGGTTCAAGGTGCGCCTGGTGCGCTTCTTCTCGTCCGACGTCTCGCGCAACAAGGTCGCGCTCGACGAGCTCGCGCTGGCGTGGCACGTGGGGCGCATCATGGACACGCACCAGAGCAACCTGATGCTCACGATCAACGTCGCCGTCAACCGCATCGAGCCCTTTGAGGAGTCCGAGATCCTGGAGCTGGTGCGCACCCAGGGGTGGCGCAAGGGCCGCGGCGGCTACTTTGACCTCGAGGAGGACCGCGTCGCCGACGAGCACCCCGACCAAGCGAAACTGGCCAAGATGCAAGTCGACTACGCAAGCGGCCGGATCGGCCGCTTCTGGTACGAGTTTGACCGCACGCGCTCGGGCGGCGGCAAGACGCGCCGCCCGGTGCTGCCGGCGTCGGTGGGCCAGCAGCTCAAGCGGCGGTGGTAGCGCCGCGCCTAATACGGCGCGCGCGGGGCGACCTCGGGCAGACGCGCTTGGGGTGTTGGCGCGGGCGCGCGGGAGTGGGGACACGCGGCGGGGGTTGCGCGTGGCGCGTTGAAGATAACCTGGTTGTGTGTCGCTTGAAAAAGAGAAAGCGCCCCGCTATCCCAGCGAGCCCGCTCACTGCCTCCACCGAGCCAAGCAGCTCGCGCCGCCTCGCTTCCCCTCCACCCCCACCCGCACCGTCAACGATGCAGTTCCAGAGCATCCAGGGGCCCACCGATTCCAGCCGCCGGCACTCGCTCACTGAGGGGTACCAGCCCGTGAGTCGCATCGGCGAAACCGTCGTCAACTGCTTCGTCGACGCGTACGAGTTTGCGGCGCTCGACACCAGCATCTCGCACCTGGAGCTGATGGGCGAACAGGAAGACCCCGAAGGCAAGGACGCGCTCGCCGTGGACGACTACAAGCCCGACAAGGGCATCGAGGTGAAGCCGCACTTTCACGAGTGGGCCTCCGTTTTGCCCGGCATGGTCTGCCTGTCGCGCAAGGCGCGCAACTCGACCTTCCGCAACTACGTCGCCGCCGAGACGGCGACGCCGGTCATCGGCTGCGCCGCGTGCCTCAAGTACGACGACATGGACAACTTCTACTTTGCTGGCGTGTGCCGCAGCAAGACGGTCCGGCCGATCGACGACGGCGTCGGTCCGCAGGTGGACGAGTTCTTCACCCTGGCCATCGGCGGCATGGTGACCATGCTCAACAACAGCGGCACCGCCGTCTTCCCGGGCGACATGCTCGCCTGGACCTTCTACGCCGAGCACTCCAAGAAGCAGTCGACCTCCTCGGCGATGCGCAGCAAGAAGGACCCGCGACGCATCTCGGTCGAGTTGGCCACGGCCAACTCGGAGCGCGTCATCGGCCGGTGCCTCACATTTGCGAAGCCGAACGAGACGTTTGATTTGCTGCTGAAAACCTGCTAGGCAGCAGCCGCGGTCGCGGCGCTAATTCTAACCAAGGCACTGCAAACAGAAAACGGAAGCGTGTGCGCGCGCGCCCGCGCGCGCGCGTTTTGGGGGGAGGAAGCACGCGAGCGAGCCGTGTGGAGACGGGTGTGTTGGTGTGTTGGTGTGGTGCGTATTCGTCAAAGGCGCACGCGTTTCCCAAACCGCGGTCGCGAGCAGCGATGGAGCGCGCCGAGTACGTGTCGATCCGCGCCAACGATGCCAACGAGGCCGACGCGGCCGACGCGGCCGGCCTCGACCGGGTGACCGCCTGGTTTGCGATGGGCGCGGCCGTGCTCGGCTGGGCCGTGAGCTTGGCGGCGATCACCTTTGTCGTGCTGTCGCTGCGCGCCGTGCAAGACGCGCAATGACGCGCCGCCCGCGTTTCGTGGCACCGCCGCGGTGAACACGCGTCGCGAGTTGGCACGCAAACGCGCAACCGCAAACCTGCCACACCCATAGTTGGCAAGGTTCACGGTTGTCGAGGGTTTAGTTGGCGTTTTTGCCCCATCCCGGTTGCGGCCCGGCCGATCGCTCGAGTGGTGCCACCGTTCGGCAACCGGCGCGCTCCAAAACGGCCCACTCGTGCCGCGGCCGGAGGGCCCAACCGGAGCGCGCGCCCCGCGTGCGCGCGCCATGGTCGCGCCCAAGCGCCGCCCCGGCGCCACCGGCGCCGGCCGCACCAAGGGCGCGGCCGGCGCCAAGGCCGCGGCCGGCAAGTCGCCCGACGAGAAGCAGGCGCGCCTCAAGGAGCTCAAGGCGAGCATGCACGCGGTGGGCCTCAAGCCGCCGCACGCCACGCCCATCTTTTGCGTCTCGGGCGCCCAGGCCTACGCGATCTCGCCGCAGCAGCTCGTGTCCGTCGGGAGCGTTGTGGAGACCGACCCGTCGGCCTACCCCTTGGAGGACGTCGTCGCGCGGCGGGACGCGGCGCGCAACGCGCACAGCCGGCCGATGCTGCGCCTGAACGCCGGCCACCCAACGGCGTCCAGGCCCTCGTTGGGCGAGTGCTTCAGGACGGCGCCGCGGCCCGACGGCACGCGCGCGCCGCACGAGTTCGTCGCGGACTGGGACGAGCTGCACGAGAAGACGCTCGTGTCGAGCAGCGGCGTCGCGCCCTTCGAGGCCACCTACTCGGACGCGCGGCCCTTCTGCTCGAACGCCGACGCGATCGCGCGGTACGCGGGCCACCGCGCGCTCACCGCGCCGGGCGGTGCCACGCTCTTCACGACGCTCTTTCTCAACGACGGCGAGTGCGAGATCGCGGACGTGCCCGGCGACGACTCCCCCTTGGAGAACGTGCAGCAGTACCTCGGCCAGAAGGTGCGCTTCGAGCACGAGATCTCGAAGCTCTGGCTGCTCTACCCGTACCGCGTCGAGCCGGCGTGCGACGCGCGCGGCGACGCCTACGCGCTGGGGGAGTTCGAGGCCGCCAACGCCGCGGCGCGCGAACCCGTGCCGCTCAAGGTGCCGTACGCCAAGCCACGCGCGGGCATCGCGTGCCCCGACGTGCGGGGCACGCAGTACGAGACCGTCGGCGCGCCCGTGCTGGTCGCCTTCGCGACGCTGCTCTCGGACAAGGGGCCCGGCGCGCCGGGCAACAACATCGCCGGCTACCACGACCGCTCGCGCGCGTGGGTGCTCCCCCCGGCGCACGTGGCCAAGCTGCGCAAGCTCGTGCAGCACTTTGGGCTCGAGGCGCGCTTCCCGGCGCTGGCGCGCATCAGCGGCACGCGCCTCACCGGCACGCTGCCGATGGACTACCACCGCAAGGCGGCGCAGGAGGACCTCGGCGAGCCGCCGGCGGCGCTCACGGACGCGCTCGAGTTCGACGGCGAGTGGCGCGAGCGGCGGCTCGGCCTGCTCTTCCAAAAGCCGTGGGTGCAGGAGTGCAACCCGCAGCACCCCGGCGGCAAGGTGGACGAGGCGGGCCAGCCGGTGCTCGTGCCGCTGATCAAGGGCGGCTGCGAGGAGCGCAACGGCTCGCCGTGGCTCGACGCCGAGGAGCTGCTGCCCCCCGGGGCCGCGGCCGAGGCGGGCAAGGACGTGCTGCAGCACTACGACGACCTGCAGACGGCGCTGTGCTCGCTGGTGGGCCGCAAGTACACGCCGAAGCACCACAAGCGCCTGCTCGCGGGCGAGGGGGACGCCGCGGCCGACAGGCAGGAGCTCAAGCGGCTGCGCAAGGCGGTCGAGACGCTGACGCACGCGCGCAACCACTGGCGCCGCATGTTCTACAAGGCCAAGGAGGATCTCGAGGCCGAGCTCAAAGAGCTCCGCAACGACCCGAGCGAGCACGAGACGGAGGAGGAGGAGGACGACGACGACAGTGCGGCGGGGTGGGTGGAAGTCACCGACGGGGACGAGGTGTGAGCGCGTTTGCGCGTGATAACAGTGGGCGCGTGGGCGTGTGGATAGGTGCAGCAAGTAAACTCCATGTCGGTCCGCCGCGAGCCGCCCGCAACCTTCCTGCTGCCGGCCGCCCCGGCGCACGGCGCGCCAACGGGCGCGCCGCCGCTGCACCTCGTGCTGCGCGCGGGCGAGGCGCACCGCGCGGCGATGGCCACGGCCGGCAAGGGCGGCAGGGATCGCGAGCGCATCGCGACCTGGAAGCAAGAGGCCGCGCCGTCTTGGCCCCTGCCCTTGCCCAGTTCCAACGAGGGCCAGCCGGGGCCGTTTGCCGTCGACTACTCGTTCGCCAACAACGACGAGGCGCGTGCGGCGTGGTGGCGCAAGATCAAGGCCGCCTCCAAGACGCCCATCTACAAGACCAAGCTCACCTGGCGCGTCGACCAGTACCTTCGGGGGTCGTACAAGGCCAAGGACGGCCAGTGGTACCACTCCAACACCCCGAAGCACCGCGCGGCGGCGCTGCTCTTTTACAACAAGTTCATCGCGTCGGACATGCCCGGGTCGAACTACCCCACGCTCAGCGAGTGGCCCCGCATGTACGAGACGGGCATGTGGCGCCTGGGTTCGTTCTGAGCGGTCGTGCGCGTGTGCGCGTGCGTGGGCGTGCGTGGGCGTGCGTGGGCGTGCGTGGGCGTGCGTGGGCGTGCGTGCGTGCGTTTTTCGCTCAAGATATCCACCGCGCGCCCAAAGCCAAAGGAGGAGACGGCAGCCGGCGGGGGGGGAGTAGGGGCCCGCGCGGCCGCGATGGAGGTCGTTTGGATCCTGCTGATCGTGATCGCCTGCCTGACGGCGCTCATCCTGTGCTGCGCGCGCTGCGCGGTGAAGCGCTTCGCGCCCGAGAACACGCGCGGCCCGCAGTGGGAGGTCAACTCCAAGGGCGAGCGGTGGGTGCCCGCGGCCAACCGCAAGCCGCGCGACTCGAGGGGGTGGATCTGGGCGGAGATCAACCCGGAGGCGCCGCCGCGGCTACCGGTGCCCCCGAAGCGACCGGGCTCGCCGGTGCGGCCAGGCGAGTCGGCCAAGGTGGCGCCAGCCGCGGAGGCGCAGGCCAGCGCGTGAGCGGCGCGCACCAACGCGTGCGGGTGCCGGCGCGCGCGTCTGCGCGCGTCTGCGCGCGCGCGTGCGCGCGCGTGTGTGCCTATGCATCGTTTTTATCATTTTCATTTTCAACTCAACATGATCAGCACCGACTCGCACATGCCCTCAAACCCCGTGAGCGTGCTCACGACGCGCGGGGACCCGTTGGGCCCAAGGGTGAAGACGATCCACTTGCGCGCCTCGGGCACGAGCGTCAGGCGCAGCGCCCTGTCGTCGCTGGGCGCGGCCGTCTCGAACCACGGCAGCGACACGCGCCCCTTGAAGGCGTCGAGCTTGCGGATGGGGTCGTCGCCGCCCTTGGTGGTGAGGATGGCCAGGCCGGTCAGCAGGCAGCACGTGCGCTCGAGCTCGTTGGTGCCGTTCTGCCAGATGAACTCGCAGCCGCCCATCCTGCGCGGTGCGCGAGGAGGCGTGGGGGTTGCGCGCGGCGCGCCCGCGTGCACGCGAGGGTTGGGTGTGCAGTGCGCACGCGACGTCGTGCGCGCGCTGCACCGCCAGCGGCCAGTCGACGCCTGCCGCCGTGCTCGTGGCGCGGCTGAGCAGCAGCCCGCGCCGCACGCCGACCAGCCGCGGCGGCAGCAGCCAGCTGAGCACCATGTCGCGCAGGATGGACTGCCCCGCCTCGCTCTCGCCCGCCTGCGCGATCGCCAGCAGCCGCTTGGCGCGCGGCACCGACTCGTCGCCGCGCTTGGTGCCCAGGCTCACGTACTCGTCTCTGGGAGACGGCATCAGCAGCCGCGTGGCCATGCTCGCCGCCTCGGCGCGAAAGTGCAGCAGCGCGAGCTCCTCCGCCTGGCCGCCGTCGCCCCCGGCGCCGACCCGCGCCGCGCCCACCGTCAAGGTCATGCGCGCCACGTCGGCCGCCGTGAGCCGCAGCGCGCGCGCCCAGCCGCCCTCGTTCGCCTCGCCGCCCGTGGGCGCGCCTTCCCCCGCCTCGCCCTCGGCCTCGCCCTCGGCCTCGCCCTCGGCCTCGCCCTCGGCCTCGCCCTCGGCCTCCTCCCCCGCCTCGCCCTCGCGCGCGCGCTTGCGCGAGGGCGGCGCGAGCACCTTCCAGACGGGCGTGTTCTGGAAGGCCTCGATCTGCCGCGCGGCCTCCTCCGCGTCCTGGTTGGCCCTCCGCCGCTCGACGACGCACAGCAGAACAAAGATCAGGTTGACGCTGCCGCGGAGGAGCTCGAGCGAGTCCTCGGCGTCGCGCTTCGTGTCGGCGCTGTCGTCCTCGGACATCTGGCTCTGCGTGCTGAGCCACCGGCGGCGCAGCGCGATGCCGACGCAGAGCAGCGTCAACTCGGCGCGCTGGCTCAGCGCCTCGCCGGCCAGCAGCGCGTCGCGCAGCCGCACGAGCGCGCGCCCCGCCGCGAGGTGACTGGTCAGCGAGAAGCGCTCCGCCTCGCTGCCCGCCCTCCGCTGCAACCGCTGCACCAGCTGCTCGCCCGTGTGCCGCGTGCCGCCCGCGCTGTGCTCCGAGGACGCCTCGGACATCGCGCTAGCCCCGGCTGCCGCCACGCTCGCGGCGTGCCACCTGGCGAGCCGGCCACCCCTTAGCGGGGCATGGAGGCCTGGCAGCTGACCGCGTGCGCGGCCGCGCTCCTGGTCTGCCTCGCGCTAAGCCTCTACGCCTTTCGCGCGTCGGCGCTCCGGCAAAAGCTCCTCCTCCTCGACCCCGAGGGCCCCAAGCCGCGCAATTTCCGGTACACGCGCCTGCCGAGCTGCGCGTGAGGCGATTCCGCCACGCGTGCCGGGGGGTGACGCCATGAGCGACGGCGCGGAGGCCGCGCGCCGCGCCGTGCGCCAAGCGACCCTGGAGCACGCCGTGGCCGAGCTGCACGACGAGTGCCGGCGGCTGCAGGAGCGGGGCCTGCTCCGCCCCGGGCTGTCCATCCGCTCGCCCTCGCCGACGCGGCAGCACGTCGCCTTTTGGGTGGACGTCGCTCCGACCGTGGCCGCCCACGCCGAGCACGGCATCGACCGCTTTGCGGTGACGGTGCGCAGGCGCGACGAGCGCGACGAGCGCGACGAGCGCGACGAGCGCGACGAGGCGGCGCACTGCGTGGAGATCGCGCCCGCGCGGTACGGCGGGCCCAGCCACGGCCTGGCCAACTGCCTCGCCGCGAGGCGCCCGCCCCTGCCCTGCGTCGGCGCGACGCTTCCCACGACCGACGCGCGCTCCGTGGTCGCGCGCGTCAACGCGCTCGCGTGGTGTGTCGCGTTCCGAATCTAAAGACCTGGTTAAAACGCGCCACTCGTGGGGTGCGCCCGTCGGAAGCGCGCCGCCGGCGGAAGCCATGGCGGCGGCGAGGCACGCCAACGTCGTCGTCGACCCGTTGACCCACGAGGCCTACGTGATCGAGGACGCCTGCATCGCGCGCAACTTTGGATTCTGCGTGCCCATCCCGTACGAGGCCTTCGAGAGGCTCGCCCACCGCGGCTGCTCGGCCGAGACGCTGCTGGACTACATCAACTCCGTCGACGGCCACTTCCACTTCAACCACGTGTGCTGCCTCAAGCTGCGCGGCGCGGAACCGGGCACGCCGCGGCACGTCTGGGCCCTGCGCGTCGCCGTCGAGCTGGACCCGCACGTTTGGCACTTTAACGAGGGCCACCCGCTCGGGTGCACCGGCAGGCACATGGGCCGCGACTTCCTGTGGCTCTGGCCGCCGAGCACCGCCTTCCACGCCTACCTCGACTACAAGGAGCAGCGGCGCCGGCGGCAGCTCGACACCCACGCGCTCGACGCCTTCCAGCCGTCGATGACGCACGCCTCGCGCCGCCCGGGCGCCGTCTTCAGCCCGAGCGACCTGGAGGGCGCGGCGCGCGTGCCGTGGAACGCGCTGACCGTCGCGCAGCGCTTCTTCGCCTCGTGCATCGAGCCGCAGCCCACGCACCTGCAGCCCCGGCAGGCGACCGACACGTGGACGAGCAAGGTGGGGCGCGCCGACCAGCGCGCGCTGCGGACCTACCGGGCCGAGCAGGAGCCGGCGGCGCGGCTCGAGACGCGCCTGCGCCAGCTGACCTTTTGGATGGAGCCCAAGCCGGCGAGCGCGCCCGCGCCCGAGTTTGCGCGGCGCTTCGTGGCGCAGGTGATGCGCGCGCGCTTCGCCGGCTTCGATTGGCCCGCGCTGCCCGAGGAGATCGCGCACCGCATCGCGTGCACCGCGCTCGCGTCCGCGATGGTCGCCGACGCGACGGCGTGCGCCGACGCGATTTGCACGCTGCGCGGCGTGTCGCGCGCGCTGCGCGCCACCGCGGACGGCTTCGTGGGCATCACGCTGCGCAGCACCACGGACGCGGCGCGCGCGCTGTGCATCGACAACAGCGCCACCTCGCCGCTGCACACGGGGATGCGCACGCGCGGCATCGGCCTGAACACGCGCCTCGCCATGATACTCGCCAGCACCAAGCACCGCACGCTCGAGCCCACCACGGTCGCCGCCTTCCCCGCCGGGCAGGCGGCGAGGGACCGCGTGCCCTGCTGGCAGATCTACCTGCGCATCCGCACGGCGCACGAGGAGCGGAGCGACGGCACGGCCTCGCGCTGCGCACGCTCCTCGAGCGCCCTCGTGCACACCTCGGCCGCCCTCGCGCGCGCGCTGCTCGCCGAGGTGGGCGGGGAGTGATCGCGCCAGTCCGCTGCATATCACCCCCCTGCGAAATGGGAACCGGCTGTTCCTATCGCCAAAAATAGCTATAGGAACACGGAAAATCTTTCGAGCGACTTGGCCCGATCCCGAGGAGGCCGCGCCCGGCAAATAGGAACAGCCTGATAGCTATCTGTTCCTATCTGTTCCTATCGTTCGAGCGGGCGGGGTTCCGTTGGCTGTGCAT
>Ga0233444_10003196_pt1 | contig 16498 bp, 12 predicted proteins | sample SI_124_October20_6_FD_182792 | JGI IMG/M metagenome (GOLD analysis project Ga0233444, IMG submission 182792) | Seawater microbial communities from Saanich Inlet, British Columbia, Canada - SI_124_October2016_10_MG | ecosystem: Environmental > Aquatic > Marine > Inlet | place: Canada: British...
ATTTATAAAATGAGTCAGACAAGGCCAATTACTCTCCCTCTGATTTTACTTCAACATCTTATGATGTACTTTCATGTATAAGAGTTATGTTATGACAGACTAAATTCTTTAACTAAGTATAATGAAATAGAAATAATTAAAAACAAAAAATAAATCTAGTAATGAGTAGCTCGAAGTTCATTATTCTTTTGGTTATCTATATAATTTACTCATTTAGATTTTAAAAATTCTTTTTCCCAATTATGATTTGCAGCTTCTGGATGCTCTTTTAAATATTCTCTCCACATTGAACAACCTCCAGATTCTCGTCTTTTTCGAAGGGATTCTTTTATCTTATCTTTATCCTCATTTGACATCCAAAGATTAAACCACCACATCTCTATTTCCATACAATAGTAATTGAATTTGAATTTTAGCTCTTTAAACATCTTACTGAACAATCTCCAGTTTATATTCACAATTTGTATCCAAAAGTTTTCTAAGGATTTCAGGTTTTCCAAATATTTTGGGATTTATTTTTTATTGAATTCATCAATTTTAAGGTCAAATAAAGGTTTCTTTTCTTTTTCAATCTTTAAATCATCTCACCTTTTTCAAATTTATTGGAATCAGGCATACTCTTATTTGAAGTTATTTTTTTTCATTATAACCTTTATTTTTATTATCCCCTTTTTTTATATAACTCTTTTCACTGAAATATAAATTTCTTTTAATTAGATAATGTTTCATTTTTTTTTATTTGATTTAAAGTTTAAGTGTTCATAAAGCATTAACATGGCCAATGTATCAAGCTCACAATAATTGAGCAATCCTTTTCTAAGTCCATTCTTTTCCTGTTTTGAAATTTGAGAAAACTGAAGAATCTGAAAAGCTTTCATTGCACCAGAACCATCTTTCAATGAATCTTCATGAAAAAGAGCATTATTTAAATCTTTTGGTATTAAGTTTTTTATTTTAGGTAATATATCATAAGGATCTGTTACTTTTCCATTTTTTTTCTCATACAGAACATAATTAAGTAAATTTGAACCAAAAGATAAAGGTTTAGAATATTTATTTTTAAGTATTTTACTTGAGGCCATAATTGCAGGTAATACTTTTTTTAATGAGTTTGATCCATTTGTTCGAGGATTATAATAGTGATCTTCCACGAATTTACACAAATCGATCATAGCTCTTTTAGGTTCAGGTTTATCTTTTATATATGTAATTGAGTCAATAAATGATATTTCTTCTTGATATTTTTCCAAATTAGAAATCATCCTATCTTTTGCAGATTTTAGAACTGTATTTTCATGGTTAGAATACATAAAAATACTACCATCATTTTTTGATAAAACACTTTTCAATTCTTTTACAAATCGTATAGTAGGATCAATTGGATGTTGATCAGCTAACCATTGATTATGCACTATCGAACCGTCCTCAAACAATGAATGAATAGAGAATTGAAATGCAATTACATCATATGGAATTTCATTTTTATGAAAGGGTAATGGAACAGTACAAGTTTCAAAATCGATAAAATGTAGAGGAAAGTTCCATAAATCCATTTTTTCTGAAATATCTTTACTAAACCACTCTGTTAAATCATTTTTTGCGGACAATTTTATTTGTAAAGATTGTCTTTTATAACGCTTAGAATTAGGCTTTAATGGATTCAGGTGAGGATTATTATACAAATCTTTTATAGTAAATACTCTTTCATTAAGCAATTTAGGTATTTTATTTTTAGGAAAATTCCAAATTGATGAAATATATTTTTCTTTCTCATTGTAGTTTGGTATAAGCTCTTGCCAGCAAAATATACACTTTAAACAACAGGCTCCAATATTATTGCTTGATTTATCTAAAGGCTTCCTTTTCTTATACGCATTCGATAATTGATGAGATGCTTCGATAAAAGTAGCATTATTATTAGTTCCAAATAAATGCAAAGGTCGATTTAATAAATCAAAAAAGTCCTCACTTTCGAATGGTTTATCATACAGAATTGAGTTAACAATTCTTTTAACATTTATTGCCTGCAAAACAGTATCTTTAATCTTTTCTTTTTTTTGATTGATTTCTTGTTTATTGACTGATACACCTAAACGAACTTTACCATCTATTGATTTAGATTTATCAATAGTAAACAATTGGTTAAGACCATCCATATTTGTTTTTTTATTTTTATTTATAAGCATTAAATAAGGAATTATATACCATTTTGGAAATGCTGAAGAGGCAACATATTTTTGAAATGCTATATCAGCAATATAAGGTCTCCACTTGCTTTTAATGGTTATTGGAGATTTTTTTTGATTCAGAAAAGAATATTCACTGTTTGAATTACACGATTTAGCTTTAACCTCAACAAGTTGAATATTATTTCCTTTTTTAACTAGTATATCTACTTTAATAAAATAGTTATCAAAATTTATAGCCGCCTCAGAAATAATAACATTTGAATGCTCAAGCGCTTGATTAGTTGCTTTAATTGATTCTTCATGATCAAGCGAAGTAATGTTAACATATTGATAGTCTGGATAATGAAACTTATAGTAATATTTAGCAAGCTCGCCAACTTGATAACCTCCTTCAGCTAAAATCTGTAAAAATTCACTATCTTGTTCTTCACCCTTATTTTGATCATCATAGAAAAGTTTTTTGGGGCATTCAAGTCCAATTTTCATTCTTGATTTGGTCAGATGACGATCTTTACTATAATTCATTTTAATTTGATCTATTTTGTAACTTGTTTAATGGTTTTAATCATCTGATCCATAACTATCTGCGTATTCAAATAAAGTATTATAGGATTCCATTTTTAATCTAAATGGTAAATATTATGGTGTACTCCAATTTTTTTGGTCGAAATATCTTTAAATATATTTTCTAGTTGGATCGTTATTTGTTCATCTATATCAATTCCACGAACGTTTGTGTGTTGAAAACCTGCTGTCCAAGTCATTTCATTCAATTTGATATCCACGCATGGATCCCCATTATCATCTAAAGTAAACTTAAAATAATTTTGTCTTGAATCATCAAGATAACAAAAAACCCGTATTGGACCTAAATCCTCGTCAGGGTCATCTTGAAGTCTCATATTATAATCTTCGTAATCTGTTTCATCTTCACAGACAACAGGACTATCAAAATATTTAATTGTTTCATTCTCTATTTCTTTCATAAAACTTAGTGAATCAAAATGCTTGAACTTCACGTAATCAATTAGTGATTTCATCATTACAACCTCTTCTTTTCTGAATTAATTAATTAATATATAGCTGTTAACAATAAACCTAAAGTAATTTTTTTTTGGCAGATTAATAATATATTCGGAATTCATTCAATTATTTTAAGCTCTAATTTAAAATTCCAATTGAGTTCTTTTATCGTTGATCACACTTGCTCGAGTTTCGCCTACAGAACTTGCTGGTAATCGTAATACCTTGTATCCCATTTGTTGCAAGAATATATCTATTGACTTATGCTGAGTCTCACTTCCTTCATGCTGCTTACCACTTCTTTTAAGTATATGATATTTCGTTTCCGAAATACTATGCCTAAAGTATTCTGATATACTGCTTCATTAAAACCAGACCCTAACTCTGAAAAAATATCAGTATAGATATTAAAAAGTCTTTGCAGAAATATTGAAAATTATTTTTCATTTTTATTCTTATTCGGGGAACAGGAACTGGATGTTTTCATCAGGTTTTATTTCCTTATCGTAAGCAGAATTAGTTGTTAATATTGACTCTTTTAACAAACCATCACTCTTAATCATAAAAGATTCAAAAGAACTCCAATCTTGATCACTATAGATATGAGCTGTACCTCCCCAATTATTTAAATAACGATTGGCTGGTATGACATTTTGCAACCAATCAAATAGCAGAAGCATTGGACTATATTTTTCATAAGAAACATAGTTTTCCTTTCCGTATCTTCCTCCCTTAAGTACCATCCTGAATATTGATTTATAAATTTCTTCACCAGTCTCATCATCATATGCTTCAGCTCCACCATCTATAATTTCAAAATGTAACCGCTCATCAAGTTCTGATAGAGATTCAACTACATACTTTTTGTGAAAATCATTTAAATAATCAATGTTTTTAAATTTTTCAGAGTATGAAAGAAATGCTTTTTTAGGATCTTTTTCAATCTCTTCTTCTTCAAATACTATACCTTGAAAATAATATGTGTAATACATTTTATTTTTTTCCTCCTTCAAAGAAAATTAAAAATTCAATTTTTCGTAAATCACTTAAACCTTTTAATTCTTGATACTTGTCAAACTTTTTCATCATTTATTATCCTTTTTAATATTGTTTGAAAAAAGTATGTATTCAATCTTACGCATTTTTCCTGTTTGATTAAAATCGGACTTATTATTGAATTTATCAAAAAGATAATCTGCATTATCATCTTTTTCTATTATTTGTTTACAAGATTCTCGGTATGTCATATAATTTTTCAAATTATTTACTCTATGTTGATTATTCTTACTTAAACAATACTTTTTTGAATCAAAGTTATAAGAGAGATTAGATTCTACTTTTGAATCCCAAATAGGGTATTCATATGGAAAGCTAAAATGTAAAAACTTTGACATTCCAACAACTGAATTATTGATAAAAACTCTTAAAGGTTCTAATTGTTTGTCGGTTACTTTTCCCTCTTTTATGTAGGTAAAATTTTCTAATATTGGTTGTATTGTTTCATTTTTAATATTTCTTATAAACTTTAAAGAATCATCTCCATTATTTTTCTTTCCACCAATGTTGAAAATTGTTGGCATCCAAGAATAGACAATTGAATTTCCTATCACTAACCAATCAATTAATTTATCTTCATCAATTATTTTATTATTAGAGATTGGATGTGTTAAAGTACTAAAATGTTTAATTATTTTATTATATGTATAAACATAATGATTCTTCTCAAATTTTAAATTTTTAGAGTTTTTTAAAACTTCTGTAATATTTTTTTTATCGTATAATCCTCGTTTTTCTGCCATAATAGTATTTTCTCGTAATTTAAACTTATATGTCCCATCAATTTCCAAAACTTACTTTAGGTAAACTATCTTTCGGATTAACAAGACATCTAATTTCTAATATATTTATTTTCATAATAATATAAAAGCTAAAATATTTTATGACTTTTCTGCAGTTAGTATTTACCTCTCTAACCAATAGATCAGATAACAGAAGCTATAAGTATGTAAGCAAGCAAGCGAGTTAGATCTTAATCTTGCTTAAAGCAAAAATATTATAAAGGGTAAAAAAAAAACAAGGGATTAGATGAACCTCTGTGTGTCATAAAGTTCAATGTGTGTGTCACGAATTTTGTGTGTCAAAAGTGTGTCAAACGTATAAAACACCCCGCTTCAAAACACCATGAGTGCCACATATACTTAATGAAAAAAAGAGCATGCTTCAGCTCTTTTCTGCATCGTTATGAGCGTTTTATACTCATTGTACCCTCGGTTGGAATCGAACCAACATCTAATCCTTAGGAGGGATCTATTCTATCCATTGAACTACGAGGGCATTTAATTAAGCAAGTGAGATATTAAATACTATCCTACCCCTCTAACTTGAGATTTTTATGTTCTACAAGGATTAATTTTACTGAAGAATCATCTATATTTTGCATTTTATGTTTTACCACTTTATTGCCATGGCCTGCAAAATTATCAGGAATTTTCATTTCATTCTCAGTTCCATCAAAAAGCGTATTCTTCATATTACCGCCATTTAATGCAAAATAGGTAATAACCCCATGCTCATGCATTAGATCACCTTCTCCTGGCTCAAAAATAACCTCTAGAACCTTTACTTCTTCATTATCTAAAAGAACTTTATATACATCAGGGGAAACTAACTCAGGAAGCTCGAGGTCTAATCGATAAGTCTCATGAGTAACCAATCTCTCAACTAAATATATTTTAATTTGGGTATCACCAACATTTTTAACCTGATGCCTGTCTTTTGAAGAATTGTGAATAGCAATACCTGAAGGTATTGTTCTTTCACTTGAGGTTCCTTCAGGCAGAGTAATTTCAATTTTCCCTCCAGTCTGAACATATGCAGTCATTGGATAATGATCATGCATATTGTCACTTTCCCCAGGTTCGAAAGTAACTTCAAGCACCTTAACACTTTCATTTTGAAATAGTACTTTATAAATATCGGGTGAGACCTTATCCGGTAATAAAAGTCCGTCAGAATCAGTCGCGCAAGATAAAAAAACAAAGTAAAGTAAAGAAATTATTAATTTTCGCATATACTTCCTCTCTTTTTAATATTAAAGCAAAGGATCATATATCACTCCTAAGTTCATTTGTTAATGTTCTTGTCATTAGTTCTTCAACGCTTTTCTTTGGATCTTTTCCTTCAAAGATAACATTGTATATTGCTTCGTGAATTGGCATATCAACATTATGCTTTAACCGTAACTGATGTATCGATTTAGCTGAAAGAACACCTTCAGCAACCATAGACATTTCACCTAAAACATTTTCTAATGATCTTCCTTCCCCAATAGCTTGACCAACACTACGATTTCGACTGTGCTTACTGAGACATGTAACTATTAAATCTCCAAAACCACTAAGACCTTGAAAAGTTAAGGATTCAGCTCCCATGGCAGATCCAAGTTTTGATATTTCACCCATTCCCCTAGTTAACAATGCTGCTTTAGAATTATCTCCATAGCCTATTCCATCACATATTCCAGCTGCGATAGCAATAACATTTTTCATAGCTCCTCCTAATTCAACACCAAGGATATCATGATTTTTATATGTTCTTAGTGTATTATTGGAAAAGATTTCTTGAATTATTGTAGCTGAATTTTCATTCTTTGAAGCTGAAACAAGAGTTGTAGGATGTCCAAAAATAACTTCCTCAGCGTGACTTGGTCCGGATAATGCAACAATATTATTAAAATCATTACCTAATATATCGTGAAGCACACCGCTTATTGTCAATAAGGAGTCAATTTCAATGCCTTTAGCTAGGTTTACTAAAATTTTATCATTACTTATTAAATGCTTTTTTGGCTCAATAACACTACGTACTGATTGAGAAGGTATTGCTAAAACTAAAATTGAAGACTCTTCAATTAAAGAGTCAAGATCATTTGTAAAAAACACTTTTTCAGAAAAAGTTAAATCAGGTACCAAGTAATGCTTTCTTGTAGAAGACATTTTATCTACAATACTTTTACTTCTATGCCACATTGTAGATTGTATATCTTTGTCAGATAAAACCTTACTTAGAGCTGCACCCCACGAGCCACAGCCAATAAAAGAAATATTTTCCATTCTTACTATTTATACATTGAATCAATTACCTCAGTCCAATTTTCGGTAATTTGCTTTCTTCTTATTTTCAATGTGGGGGTAAGCTCTCCATCATCAATTGTGAAGTCTCTTGGTAAAATTGAAAACTTTTTTAATTGTTCAGGGTTTGAAAATTTTAGATTCAATTTATTTACCTCATCTTGCACTTCATTAAATATTTCATCTGATTCAGTATAATCTTTTAATGAAAAACCATTTTCACCTAAAACCTTAAGCTGCTTCAGAGGATCTTTAGGTATAATAGTTGCCTCTATTCCAATCTTATCCCTAAGAATAACTCCAACATCAAGGGTAAATAATGCTGTGCAGTAGTTTCTATTATCCCCTACTAAGAAGCACTGTGACACAATTGGTATTGATTTCATTGTCTCTTCGATAACAAGAGGAGCTATATTTTTTCCTGCTGAACTAACATAAATCTCTTTTTTTCTTCCTGTGATGTATAAAAAACCATCGTCATCTATTTTGCCAACATCTCCTGTCAAAAACCATCCATCAACTAATGCTTCTTCTGTTGCCTTTTTGTTATTATAGTATCCTTTCATGATATGACGACCTTGCAAAAGGATTTCCCCATCATCACTAATTTTAATATTAGTATCAGGGAACTTTTTACCAACAGAACCAATCTTATTATGTAAACCGTAATTTAACGTCGCTCCTGCCGAAGACTCTGTTAATCCATAGCCTTCGAACAGAGGGATGCCTAATTTTTGAAAAAAAGTTAATATATCAGGGTTTATTGGAGCAGCACCGCTTATTGCATAAGTAACATTCGCAAAACCAGCTGCAGCTTTTAATTTATTTTTTAAAAGAGTTGAAATACCAGGTATCTTTAACCCATATTTTAAAATGGCTTTTGAATCTACAGCAGACTTAAGATTTGAGTAGACTTTCTCATAAATCCTTGGAACAGATATAAAGAGGTGGGGCTGTATTTCTTTTGAATAATCAACTGTATTTAAGGGACTATCAACTATATATGAGTGCATAGCTAATCTTGCTGTAAAGTGGCAATCAACAGCCTGCCCAAAAACATGAGCTCCTGGAAGCCAAGATATTGAAGAATCACCTGGATTAAAATGTGCAACAGTTAAAAGTTGCTGGCATTCAAAATCCCAATTGTCGTGTGTTATTATAACACCTTTTGGGTTTCCTGTTGTTCCTGAAGTGTATATTAAAGACGATGTGTCTTCAGGTTGTATCTGATTAAACCGTTCTTCAACATCTGATACGGTAATGTCCTCACCCATCAATATAAATTCATCCCATGAGATTATTTTATCATGTTTTAATTTTTCAACACCTGGAAGGGTAACAACAAATTTAACTTTATCTAATTTTTCTAAAACCGCTAATAAACGATGGTTTGGCATTTTTTCATTTTCATCATTATCATTTGGATTGTTTCCAAGAAAAATAATTTTAGAATCTGAGTTACCAACGATCCATTCTACTTCATTTGAGCTACATGTATGATAAACACCAACTGCAACGGCATTTATATACTGGGATGCATGATAACACAAATACCATTTTTTTTGATTATAACTGTAAATGCTGACCTTATCTTGAGACTCAACACCGCAGGATATTAAACTTTTTGAAATTTCTATAACTGAGTTATGGACATCCGACCAAGTATCAGTGTCCCAGTTTCCATTCTCATCTTTAATAGAGAGTGCTTCACTATCTCCAAAACGATCTGCATTATTCTTTAAATAAGTAGGTGAATTCATTTCTGCTCCAATTAAAATACAACATTAGCAACTTATAAATATTTTAAATAACAAAAGTATTATCAGAATTTATATAAGTTTCTAAGATTTACCAATTTTAGGTGAAGCTACTTTACAAAAATCATTTTTTTTGAATCTGTAAAGTTTCCAGTTTTAATTGTATAGATATATACTCCCGGACTTACAGGCATACCGCCACTGTTTTTAGCATTCCATTGGACCCTTTTATAACCAGCAGATTGATATTCATTTACTAATTCAACAACCTTTTTTCCTATGATATCAAAAACTATAATACTTACCATAGTATCTTCTTTAAGATTATATCCAAGATTTGTGGATGGATTAAAAGGATTTGGATAGTTTTGTTGAAGTGAGAATTCATCAGGAATATTTTCACTTTTATTAGTATCTAACCATTCTAACATCATTGATAGGGTTTCAGAAAACTCGCTCCAACCATCAGCGTAAAAAGAGACTCTATAAAAATACTCTGTTTGATAATCGACTTCACTATCATCATAGTAGTTTGTATTTATGTAGAAACCCACTAAGTTTTCTGTAAAGTCCGCAGTTGTAGACCTCTCTAAGTAATAATATAAAAAAGCGCTATTTTCAATTGCTTCCCAAGATAGAATAATACTAGTTGGAGTATTAAAGACTGTAAACCCATTCACAGCAGCCATTGATGTTTCATATGCTCCCATATCAGGTGAAAGGCCATTATAATCGTCAATATCATCTACTCCGTCTGCATCAAGATCTGCAATTCCGGCATCTATACATGGAGAACCAATTTCAAGTGTAAAATCGTTATTAGAAACGTCTTTAAATAAAGGATCTAAGCTTATATTACCTTCTCCCATAAATCCACCCTCTATATTACTATATGTAAAATCGACAGATCCGGTTCCATCTGTTGAGCCAAAATTTCCACCTCCCACAGAGTTGCTCCATACTATGGAGTTTTTTAATTGAATGTTAGCATTTTCACCAATGCCTACCACTCCACCAAGAGATGCAGAGTTTTGACTGAATGTCATATTATGAAAAGATTCATCTAAATCATTCACATACATCCCGCCAAAATACTCCTGAGCAGAGTTACCAATCACAGAAGTATACTTAATAGTAGCTTCATCAACCCCATTTAGCATTATTCCACCACCGTTTGATCCTGTAGTGTTGTCTGATATGATACAATTGTCAATAATTGGATTGGCACCAGCACCCCATGCCAGGATTCCACCCCCACCACCATAAGAAAAATTATTATGTACTAAAGATTCCTTAATAGTAAAACCAGATTCCAAACCATTAATACCACCACCACCCCAACTGGATTGATTATTACTAATAACACAATTAATCAATGTTGGATGTGACCATGCAAAATTAATCCCGCCTCCAAACATTGAGGAGACATTGCCACTGATAGTAGAATTTTTCATCGTCCAGCCTTCAGAAGAGTTTCCATCTCCGCCACTATTATTTGTCCATATACCTCCACCATGCATACCACTGATATTATTTGTTATTATCATATTGTCGAAAACACCTTGTGAAGCAGCAAGCATCATTCCACCGCCGGTGTTGTTTATATTTTCATTTTCTGTAATTGTTACATTTGTCATAGTTATCGTTGAAACATATGAAAAAATACCGCCCCCATAAGCTGAAGCAACATTATTTCTTATAATTATATTATTTAAAACCGGTCCATTTACTCTAAAAAATGAGAGACCTCCGCCATTGTGTGAATAATTATTCTCAATTATCACATCTTCAATCAGTGGGAATGATGAACGAACCATTTCACCATCAAGGTTATACATATCGTTTGCTGTTAAAAGTAGCCCTCCTCCACCGGTACATCCATGTCCTTCTGAATAACCTCCAGTTAAGGTTAAGTTTGATATATTAACATTCTCCACCTCTTTAATTATCATAACAGCGGCTTCATCATTAATATCAGATTCAGCGTCAATAAATACAGTTTCACTATCCTCTCCAATAATATGGACATTATCAGGAACAACAATTGGAAAAGACTCTCCATTAGTAGACCTAGAATAGACGCCTGCTTGAAGATGAAGAACCGTAACCTGGGGACTACTTTCTTTTACCATAGTTAAAGCATGTTTTATGGTTGAAAATGGTTCAGTTTCAGTTCCAGGGTTAATATCATTTCCATCTACACTATTAATGTGAAATATATTCTCCTCAACACATGATCCTATTATATCATTTTGTAAATAAATTGCCTTGTTTTCTATTGATTGTAGAACAAAACTATTAACACTGCTCGTGTTGCAATCTATATTTTCAAAGATACTGCCACTAACATCTATGTCACCATCATAACCGTGTGAATAGAAGTTCTCACCATCACCACTGCTATTATTATCGAAATAATTATTTTGCATTAGCATAGTGTTTGGAATAATTCTATTCTGACTTGAATTAATAGTAAACCTTAGTCTGTCTTCGTCAAACTCTACATCTTCATCGCTATAATGGCTTATTGCCCCTCCATCAGCCAACATATGGCTGGAACTACCACCGCCTATTTGTGGGGTACCATTATTAATGAAGCGATTATAAGTGATTTTAGGATATGCTTTGAAAATAAGAATTGCCCCTCCTGATCTTTTTATTTTATCAATACCACAATCATTTATTTTCATTGATGTTCCACTTCCATCTTGGAAGGTGAATCCAAAAATCAGAGGCGCAATAAGGTTATCCTTTATTATAAGGCAACTTCCTTGTTTGGAGTTTAAAGGTGTTTGTGAACCGCTAATAATGGTAGACTGAATATTTTGACTATTTAGCCAATCTTCATTTAGTTCTTCATTTATCGCATAACTGGCTAGAGTGATCTCTTTTTCAAGGATCAGATTCTCATAGTAGATACCTTGCGCGACTAATACTGTATCCCCTTGCTCTGCAATATTTATACCCTCTTGAATTGTAGGATATTGATCAGGAATATGGTGAGTTACAGCAAAAACAAAAGAAAAGATAACAGTAAATGAATATAATTTTCTTGACATAATAGCCTCCTGTCTAAAATACTAGAATTATATAAATTTACTTAAAAATTAGAAGAGTAGCAAATAAGCGCCTTGTAATGCCTTTTTAATTATTTTTATTTAAATAAATTTATATTCCTACTTTTTCTTCTGCTTCCATGTTTAATATACGCTTTTTTTGATTCAATTTTTGCTTTTTGAGTAGCTCTTATATCGTAAATATATTTTTTTGCTTTAAGAGTAGAAATTTTTAAATCTACAATTGGAGTTGGATAATGTTTTCCGATTATACATCCAACTTTTTTCTGCATCTTTTCAGATAATAGATGAGGATATTGAATATATTCGATTGGAACATTCAACAACTCCGGAACCCATTTTCTGACAAATTTAGCCCCAGAGTCATGGTCTTGTTGCTGTTTTACAGGGTTATAAATTCTTATAGCATTCATTCCCGTAACACCCGACTGCATTTGAAATTGGTTGTAATGAATCCCTGGTTCGTAATCTATAAAATATTTACTCAGATACTTAGAGGTAACCCTCCAATCAATCCATAGGTTGTAAGAAGCAAATGATACTAGCATCGCCCTCATTCTAAAATTTATCCAGCCATTTGACTTTAAAAAACGCATGCAAGCATCTATCATTGGAAAACCTGTTGAACCTTCTTTCCATCTAGTAAATGCGTTAGGATCATATGATTCCCTTAATCCATCATAGGCACGAACCATATTAGTAAATTCTAGATTAGGTTGCATTTCTAACTTTTGAATGAAGTGACAATGCCACCTTAACCTAGAAGAGAAACTGGATAACGACTTAAGCCATCCTGTCCTAATTTTATTTTCTCTTAGAAATGCTTGACGCTTCTTTGTTTCCTGTAGAACTTGCTTAATAGATATATTTCCATAGGCTAAATAGGAACTTAACCTTGAACAGCTTTTATCTGCAGTCACGGGACTAGACATTTCTTTTGAATAATAGTTTCCTCGATCATTTAAGAATGAATGTAAAGTATTTGTTGCATGGGACTCCCCTCCAAAAAATATTTTATTATACTTTTTCTTTTTTATTTTTATTTTTTGAAAAGATTCATGAACCGATTGTGCATTTAGATCTAAAAAACCAGAAACATCAGGTGTAGAAATTTGATTTTTGATCATCTCTTTATTCCAAAGATGGGACCAACCATCTCGATCACTTAGGTTTCGAACGATCCCATTGCTTTGGTATTCCAAAAGCTCTATCCCATTTTCTTTGCAATAATTAGTTATAATCTTATCTCTGCAATAAGTGACCCAGTTTCCAGTTTCATAATGAGTTATTATCTTACCTATTGAATAAGTCTCATTTATTTTTTTTAAAACATTTATAGCTTTATCATAATAAACGTTGAATGAACTTTTATTTTTTTTGAAAATAATTTCCAACTCCAGTAATGATTCTTTTATAAAATCTAAATGATAATATGAAAAATCATCATTATTAATTATATCTGGATCATTTATATAAATAGCCGCTATTTTTTGATCTTTACTTGCTTTATAAAGAGCAGAGTTATCTGAAATTCGTAGATTTTTTTTGAACCAAATAATAGAAATTTTTTTCATAGAATTTTTTTATAGTTTATTAACTGTTACAGAAAAACATAAAAAATTAAAATATCGTTGCATACTCATTCAAATAGATTATCAATACAGAAAAATAACCTAAGAAATAAAAAATAAACAATAACAGAATTTTGTATTTATCAAAACAAAATGTAATTTTATCGTGAAATTACACCTCAATATGCCGGTGTGGCGGAATTGGTAGACGCGGTGGATTCAAAATCCATTGTTCGCAAGGACGTGCTGGTTCGATTCCAGTCATCGGTACTCGATGAAAAACCCACTCTTTTAGTGGGTTTTTGCTATATATTACTTTTCACCAAATAGTTATAAATATGCATAGTTTTACACAAAATTAAGCCAAGACTTCTGTCCAAGGCTAAAACTTATTTTTATAACAAAAAAGCCTCGAATCTTCGAGGCTTTTCGTATAACTTTTTGTTTAGTTTATTTTAGTAATACCATTTTCTTTGTAGAACGATACTCACCTGCTTGGATGGTATAAATATACATTCCCGCAGAAACGCCCTCTCCAATATCATTTGTAGCATCCCATCGTAAAGAATGATACCCAGCATCTTTAGGTGTGTTCACCAGACTCTTAACCATCCTTCCTGAAATATCATATATATTGATACTTACCAATGCAACTTTAGGTAGTGCATATGTAATTTGTGTCGTTGGGTTAAATGGATTTGGATAATTTTGATTTAGTGCAAACTCTGTTGGTAACATATCACTATTAAGAGATAAGGTTCCCACAACGAATGTGTTAGGTGTATTATCATTACTTCCTACAATAAAACCATCTGAGTCTCTCGCAATAACACCCCAGTAGTACTGCATGTTATCTTCAAGAACTAAAGTCACGGTGGTATCTTCCAACATATCACTAAATACATACGTTGTACTATCCATCCAGTTATCAGTATAGACCAACTGGTAGTGGATTGTCTCTATTGGATCTGGATCCGTTGTAGCGTTCCAGACAAACTCTATTTCGATTCCAAGACCCGCTGCATCATTCTCTGGTGCCAGCGTCATAAAGTTTGCTGGTGCTTCTGGGAACGCATCTGTATAAAAATATGCAGTCTCTGTTAGTGATGTCGCTTCGTTCATATCCATTACTTCGACACTCCAGCCATACATGGAGTTATCCATAAGGTCTTCTCCAGGTGTCACACCATTACTATCAAGAGTAATAGATTGCACTTCCATATCGTCCATTCCCCACCAACTCATGGCGTAAGAGACATGATCCATCGGATCGATATCATCACTCGCTGTCCAGTAAAAGTTTGGAGATAAGTCTGTTTGGATACTTCCATCCAGTGGAGCAACTAACTCGGACATTGTTGGAGCATCATTCATTGTGTTCACAATAAACATGCTCGATCCACCTACGTTTTCTGTCATTGCGCCATTCAGATCCATTGCCTTTACAGACCAATGATATACATGGTTATCTGTTAAAGATTCAACAGTAAATGACTGCTCACTGGTTTCATACATCAAATGAGATTCTTCTGTATGGATTTCTAAGTGATACATCACTGCATCCAAGGGATCCATATCTTCACTTCTCTCCCACTCAAACGTAATTTGTTCAGTTGTCTCTATTAAAGACTCTGGTAATGGAGTGATGAGAGTGAAGTCGGATGGAGGTGCATTTTCTGCATTTACAGTAAAGGACCACATTTCTGACTCTGTAGAGCCACCATTTTCATCCATAGCAACTACGCTCCACTCATACACCATATCTTCCATTAAATCATACAGATTTACATAGTTATTGATAGTCATGGCAAAAAATTCACCATTTAATTTCACTTCATATGAAATAATGTCATTATCCAGGTCGTTACTTAATGACCAGAAAATCAACTGATTAAGATCACTTGTATAACTGCCATTACTTGGACTGATTAACACAAATCCTTCAGGTAAGTCATTCTCTGTATTTACACTAAATGACTGTAATGGTGTTGTATACGTTGCTCCAGACTCATCGGTTGCAACTACATGCCAAACATACTCGGTATTATCCATTAACTCTACTTCCGGAGTATACGTTAGATCCGAACCTGTCTCCACATGAACTATATCTTCTAAAGAAGACTGATAGGTCAAGCGATAACTAATCATATCTTCTAAATCAGCATCTGTAGAAGCTGTCCAACTAAACGTTGGATTAAGACCTGTTTCTGCTTCAGAATCAGGCGTTAAGAGAACAACTTCCGTTGGAACACTATTTTCCCTATTCGTCCAAAAGCTAGACATATTAGACTCTGTCTGTCCACCGTCTTCATCCGTAGCAACCACTTTCCAGTAGTACATCACATCTTCTGATAAATCAACCTCTGGAGTGTAATGAGTCTCAGATACCGTCACTGGAGTTACTCCATCAAAACGATCTTCTATATTGATATAAACATCATAAGAAACAACATAACGAGAGTTTCTCGATAGTGTGTTCATAGAAGCCTGAAAATTAGTGAGCGGGTTCACACTTACAGAGACACTACTTGCATCATCTGCGTCTGTTGGTTCTTCCCACATCAATGTTGGTGTAAGATCTGTTACCATTGAACCCAGTTCTGGTGTTAGAGTAGTAAAGTCACCAGGTAAGTCATTCTCTGTATTTACACTAAATGACTGTAATGGTGTTGTATACGTTGCTCCAGACTCATCGGTTGCAACTACATGCCAAACATACTCGGTATTATCCATTAACTCTACTTCCGGAGT
>Ga0233444_10003198_pt1 | contig 16496 bp, 18 predicted proteins | sample SI_124_October20_6_FD_182792 | JGI IMG/M metagenome (GOLD analysis project Ga0233444, IMG submission 182792) | Seawater microbial communities from Saanich Inlet, British Columbia, Canada - SI_124_October2016_10_MG | ecosystem: Environmental > Aquatic > Marine > Inlet | place: Canada: British...
GTAATGTTCCATGCGTTCCTCAAAGGAACTACTAGTTCGCTAACTGCTCCACGTGCCATTCATAATCACCTCTGTAATTTACTGCGCCTCCAGTGGTGGCGCTTTGGATGAGATACAGTGTTACGAGCTGTCTTGAGCATAACCCAAACAGGAACACGACGGTTCTGCTTACCTACCTTTAGTAGGCGGATTTTCTTTGCGGCTGGTTTGTTGCGTGACATATTTTCACCTCAGATTCTACGGATGCTTGTCTCTCTTCGGCCTTCAGAAAGACCTGCGAGGATTCGCTTGAGTTGCTGATCATTTACAGGGATAGCAATCCTGTTTTCTCCGGATAATTTAGCCAGATGAGTTTTCACTCTAACTGTCATTTCAGGATTAACTAAATTCAGACTTGCTAGTCTAGAACGAGCATCAGGAGTCAAAATCATCTTCATCGAACTGTCCAACTCGGCAACCGCTGCCGCTTGAGCTTGTTGCTCAAGTTCTGCATCAGCCTGGGCTGCTGCTTGTTCTTCCAACTGAGTTTGAATTTGCGCCATACGCTGTGCACGTATGTTGGCTAATTCATCATCAGCGGCGATTGTCATAGTTGCCACGTCCTTTCACTTCCAATCAGTATTTTGCAAGTCCAGGATATGCTTCCTCAACTTGTGCACGGATAGAGTGTGCTACTTCATCCATCATCTTTTGACCCGCAGGGGTAAGAGTTCTTCCAGAGTATAGTTTTTGATCGCCACCGACTGATTGTACAGTCTTGGTCTCCTTCATTTCAACAAGACCTGCATCGGATAACTGCTGTAGTGCAGTTCGAATAATGTGACGGCTACCCATAGCAGGGGTATGAGGATTAGAACCGTTGTCCTTCTTCCCACCGTATGCTTGTGCAAGTGAATTCACACCGATTGGACCCTCGCGGCCGACCTTGCGCAGAAGCGCAGCGCAGCGTAGTTCCCACCAATTTTCTTGGGTTGGAGGTCTCTCTCTGTGGATACCGGTCTTGACGAAATCGGCCCACTGCGGGCGTGAAATCTCATCAACAGAGGATAACTTATCAGCAAGAGCTGGGTTCAGTAGGTCAGCAGGGACATCGTAAAACGTCGTCATCGTAGCACCAAGCAACCTGCCGACCTAACTCCCCTATATCAAAGGCACTGTTCTGGCACCAAAATAGTGGGGTCCTGAAGGGGCTACTGCGGGCCTAGTCTCGTAGGGTTCATGAAGTACACCCTTTTGGGGTTAAATATGCGCAAAGCATTGGCCCAAAACCCGAACCTGTTGCGCACCCTAATTGGCATGGGTTTGACATTGATTGTATTGCTAGCGTACGCCGTTTATGGGGCGACAATCGAGAGTGAAGTTTACGTATACAATGCAGAATCCAATGAGACCGTTGTTACCTTGGACGACATTCAAAGATTCCATGATTCAGACTCTAATACAACAACTTGGACATGGGATGCTAATTTGAATAACAATAACCTAACATGGATAAACCTCACAGCCGTTGAATTATCACCAGGGGCTACAATTTCGATATCTAATGCCGCCGGAATTTACAGCCACCCGGATTTAGGAAACCCCGATGCAGAGGATTTCTCGTGCTCAGAATCATGTGTCAATAGTGTTGAACATTTAGTCAACTCTAGCGATGGTTACGCATCGATTACATCACTAACCGACCCAGATCCTGCATTGAGAGGTAAGGGCTCATTATATGCAGATTCGGTAAATGAAGCAGAGGAAAAGGCAAGTGACATTATCACAACTAATTTTCAACCATCAACAGTAAGAGTCACAGTTGTGGAGCAGGGCGATAGAGACTCCAGTCCATCGATCACACTCACGCAAGTCAATGAAGAATTAACCTCAGTTGAGCAGTTTGAAGTTGATGCTGCAACTGAATTTATGTGGGCATTAGCTGCTGTGATCGGCTGTTTCAGCATGGTCTTAGTTCCATCATTCACCGTGTATTTTGCTGCCAGAGCCAAGCAAAAGAAACTGGAACTAAAACTCGAATCTGCAAAAGAAGCATTGGAAGAAGAGTAGCGAAGGTGTCATATTGCTTGAATCATTGTGGCACTACGAGGCCCATGAGAAGTGTCATCCCGATTGTTCTAATCGCGCTCCTATTGCCATCATTCAGTCCGATGGCCAGCGCCACATCTGGTCGTGCAGTAAATATTGACCTTGATGTATCGGACATTTCGATAACTTATCCAGATTCTGGAAATCAATCACTATACCAAATGTTCTCGTCAAATTACCCTATAGTCAATTTTAACAAGCCAGAGAACCTCTATGTTACAGACGGAGTAATTGGTGTTGAAATGAACATCAATATCGTGATTGAAAATTTAGGTTCTGTTCAATCAGGGTTTGTAGATGTGGAGGTTTTTGTCCTGCACAATGAATACACTAGATTCGAATTACTGAATACCTCAAATGGCATTAGTCCAATATCTGGCTCTTCATCGGGTTCAGTCGACATACTATGGACACCTTACTACTCAGGAAATCACACATTACAGATATCAGTGAGTAATACCATCGGGGATGATGATCAATCGAACAATCAACAATCCAGACATCTAACAGTAGCATACCTGTACGATAATTGTGTCGACATGAGCCAGTGGACAAGCACTGGAGATTGGAAAGTAAATTCAGATGCATATATCTCCCAAGCTAATTCATTCCATATCGGCAATGGCCAATTTTCATCATATTCAACATCAACAACATCAACTCTAACCAGTCCGGTATTCAATGTAGCTGATGATAAAAATGGACATAATGCTGCAATCGGTTATTCTTTCTTCTACACAGGAGGTGCCGGAGCAGGAGATCAGATGAAGGGTTACGTCAAAGATGACAACGGCGCCTGGGATGAAACATTCACAATGCAAAACACCGTTGACAATAACTTCCAAGATGGAATTAGTTGGCAGACATTCTCTGCTGCACATAACGGTAAAAACTCACCACTTATACCCTTAGACAATTCACATTTCCACTCTACAACTCAACTTCAATTTACATTTACATCAGATGCCAGTGGCAACGACATTGGGTTCTGGATTGATGACATGGTAATAATTTACGACCAGGCTGCAAGAATAGGCGAGTACGATGTCAGTTTAGCTGGCGTTAGCGCATTGGGGGGCCTGCCTGGAGATTGGTCTACTACCAGATTAGAAGTCACAAATAGTGGTAATATTTCTGCGAAGTACACACCGACAGCAAGTGGAATTCCTAATGGATGGAGTCATTTCTTTTCAAATCCAAGCGGTGTTAGTATTGGAACATCAGGAATTGAACTATTACCTGGAGAGTCGAGAATAATAGACCTCAGGGTAATGGTCGATGAGAATGCTAGTCAAGGAAACATCCCAGTGACAGTAAATTTCACATCAAATAAGCATGCGACTGTGGAAGCAGGAGTCTCAACTGTGATCAAGGTCATACCAGACCGTATTCCCGAAATACAGGTCCCTGAGATAACACCAAGATGCACACCGGGAGACACATGCAATTTCCCGGTTGAAATTAGGAATATTGGGGAAGCAACTGATGTATTCACAATATCCATTGCCGACAAAAATGTACCACCGGGATGGAACTTCGCGTTAGCATGGAATCAATCAACGGAGATACTAGTTCGGGTAGATACGCCAGTAAACATCTGGCTTACCGCCACAGTACCTGAAGGAGTTGAACCTGATGTTACAGCAGAGATTTGGCTCACTGCAACTAGTACTAATGATACAAGAAGGTTGGATGTTGAGGCCATTGAAATTGCAGCAGCAATGATTAGCAGCGCTGAAATTAGTGTTGAACCAAATTTGCAGAACGATGGGCTCATCGAAGCAGGTCAGTCGGAAGATGTAACTTTCCGAATATGGAATAACGCTAGCCGAATAGACATATTCAGGCCCCAGATAAACCACACACAAGTCAGTGGATGGTCTGTAGAATTGCTAAACTCACCAGACCTAGCAATCTCTCCCGGCTCATCATCAACGTATACAGTTCGAATAACAGCACCAAATAATGCTCAGGCAAATGATTACTGCCCCATGATTTCACCAAAGGCAATTTCCATGAGGTCTGGCGAGGTAGTCACTGGAAATGGATGGCAGGGGCTACGAGTGGATGTTCAAAATGATGTTGCAATTGAATTGATTGAATCTCCAAATACTTTGAAGCCGGGAATTCCTCAACTAATTTCAGTAGAGGTCACCAATAACGGCAATGGGCCAATTGTGGCCGAATTAGATCTTCCTTGGTCTTCAGACACATGGTCTTGGTGGGCACTGTATGACGGAACTAATGTAACTGAAGGAATTGAGTTGTCAGTTTCTTACGACTTAGAAAATGTAAAGCAAATCGATTTGTGGATTATGGTTCCAATGTTAGAAGCCCCAGGTGAATTTCATGAAATAACAATCTCTGTGGAACCAAATGGAGGGGGAGACATTTACTCTAGCGATAATTCAGTAATGTTTGAAGCTGTTACTGAAACAATACGTCAGCCTCGACTAGATGGATATGCTGATGAGAAATCAATTGAAACAAATTCCACACATTCGTTCAACGCTACAGCTTGGAATATTGGAAATGCCCAAGACAATACAATTCGTGCAAGATTAGTGATACAGACCTCCTCATCACAGTCTGAAGTGATTGGATTCTTATCTACTTCAGAAGGGTTGTCAAAAGGTTCTGGTGAATGGATAAACTTGAATCTTGGAGCGACCGAATCGGTTCTACTAATTGCAGATATAATTGTGTCACCAGATTGTGATTTAAACTCAATAATTTCTGCAACAATCGAATTAGAGGGGGGTTCTGATGACCTTGGACGTCCTATTTTGGAAACGGTGTCAATGGTGCTTATGGTAGCAGATAGAAGAAATGTTGAAGTTGAAAGTATAGTAGATTCTGTATCTAATATTTCACCAGATTCACCACATGTGTTGTGGGTCAATATGTCATCAACTTCAACCAAGAGTGAAATTTTTGATATCAGTGCAAATTTACCAGATGGCTGGGGTGCGATATGTGATGGCAACACACTACATCTTGATTCTGCTCGGATAGAAATGGACCAAGGCCACTTGACTTCTCAAAAATACAACATGCGTTGTGAAGTTATTAGAGAATCTGGTGTATATAATGGTGATATTGAGTTGTGGATAAACGGTACTGATGATCGAATAAATCACCGTTTAACACAGTCGATAACAATGACAGAACCGAGCAATGAAGAATCAATGTCATCAATAATTATTTATTCAGGATTTGCTGGACTGAGTTTAATAATACTGACTCCAATTCTAATGCGCAAAAGAGGCAATGAAGAGGAAGAAGATTTTGATGATGACGAAAAATACTTGGAAGAAGTTGCTCCGATTTCTGGACCCCCAGACACAGCCTTTGCCGGCCCACCTGTTACCGCTCAAACTGATGTCAAGCCAATGACTGAGTATGAAAAACAACTCGCTGACTATAATCGCCAAGTTGCAGAATATGAAGCATGGCAAGCAGCGCAAGGTTCACAGGGAGCACATCACTCGACCGAACATGAGTGATGTACCCGGCATGTGGTATGCATTACTCACATTGGTTGCTATCTTTGGAGTAGCAACCTGGTATCTGGAAAATTTCACTCAAAAAGATAATTTGAAAAGAATTATCGGGATTTGTGGTGCGATTTCCATGGTTTCATTGCTCTATCTAACGTTTACCACAGAGGGGTTGTAATGATCGAAGGTGATTGGTCAAAATTTATCCCGGTCCAATTACCGGTGAAATGGGAATATAGAGGCGAAGCTGGAATACATCCTGACATTGAAGGAATCACAGGCCGCAATGTTGTATTTTTGATTGAAAAAACTTTCACACGATTTGAGAAAGTTCTCGCTAAAATATTGCGGGCCCCTAAGGTTGTAAAACGTTCAATGCATCACACTCAATCTATGTTGTGGGAGTTGATGGATGGCAACAGGAATTTTGAACAAATATGTGATATTATGACATCGCTATATCATGAAGACATAGCACCCGTAGAAGACAGAGTCAGGGCATACCTAGAAATTTTTGTTAGGCTAAATGTAGCCACTGTACTCAAATTCCGTGAAGAAGAGTAAGAATATTCTCGGGTGGTCTTCCGATTACTGCTTTGCCATTACTGATTAAAATTGGACGTTGAAGTGATTTTGGTTCGGTTTGCAAAAGCCTACGGATCTCAGTTTTACTGCTTAAATCATATTCAGATTTATCACTAATATCACTTAATCTGATCACATCTTCTAAATTCACCAATAATTCAATATCTTCTTGAGATATACCAATGTCCAGATATCGATATTCTTCAAATTCAATTCCATGTTGCTGCAACAAAGCATAGGCCTGGCGAGACTTAGAACATCTAGGGTTGTGGTAAAGGCGCATACACATCGCAATATCTGATAGTAAATCATATTGGCGACCATACTAGTCGTAAACCGATTCCATCACTACGTTTATCGACGGCTGTTACTCTTTGAGAGGCGGATGTAGTAGATTCAGATTCCATTAACCATGAACCGCCCTTAGTGATACGTTTCAATCCTATTTCTGAAGATGTCCATTCTGCGACATTTCCGTGACAGTCAAAAAGTCCCCAATCGTTAGCTTTCTTCTGGCCTACTTCCCTAGTAGTTGCACCAGAGTTTCCGGCATGCCAAGCAACTTCATCCAAGTCTGCATCTCGGTCGGAATGGAACCATCTAGATGTTGTACCGGCACGACAGGCAAACTCCCATTCTTGCGCAGTTGGCAGTCTCCAAATCCCTGAAAGACCCAAACGTTCTCCTGATTCGCTTTCATTTAGCCTAGATATGAATTCCTGAGCATCAAGCCAACTAACGCGCTCTACTGGCCTCAATCCAGCAGACCATCCATCTTGGAATTTGGAAGGATTGTCTCCCATTATAGCAGTCCATTCAACTTGGGTAACAGGACGGGCGCCAATGAAATATGGTTCAGTGACGATAATTTGATCCAATTCACCCGGTTCAATAAGAATGAATGTGCCACCGTGTTCATTACCAAAAGTAGGTCGCACAAATCTTCTGAGAGTGCAGTTATGTATGAAATGAGCGGGAACGCCGACGGACAATCCTTATCCCATATGGGAAAGACAACAGCATGGTGACCCCATGTCAGATGGTGAAAATCGCAACCCAATCGATGCAGCGGCTGAAATTACTGACGCCATGATGAATTCATTAGCGGATGTTGTGAAAACCGTAATTTCAACACCCGAACAAGAAGAAGAATTCAAAGTGATTGAGGAAGATGACATGGATGAATCAGATGATAATGCCGACTTAGTCATTGACACAACAGTTGATGATTTGGTCACCGAAGGAGAAGCAGCACACCGTTCTGGAGAACATGAGGCAGCCCTATCTGCATTTAACAAAGCGATAGCACTCGACCCTTCCAATTCAATGGCTTGGTTCAACAGAGGAGTATTACTTGAAGCGGAGCAAGATTCGAAAGGTGCTCGACAATCATTCGTAATTTGTCTTGACCTCGACCCGAATCATGGCCCAGCATTAGCCAACCTTGCAGTACTACTTGACAGACTCGGAGAAAGAGATGGCGCTGTAGAAATCGCACACAGGGCACTACAATACTTCCCTGGCCATCCACACCTTGTGAATATAATGGAATCTAACAAAGCCGCAGGAGGGGTTATTCACAGCACTCCAACTGTTATGCCTCACACTCAAGAAAAACTAGTCAATCAAAATTTAACTGCAACTGTAGGATACTCTGTTGGTGAACTACTCGAAGAAAATAATGATTCCAATGGATCAGTGGAAGAACTAACTCCTACCCCTGAACCTCAAATCGTCGAAGAAATTATCGAAGAGAAAATTGACCTCGATGCATTGTGTAATACTGCAACATCATTGATGTCTACAGGTGATGCATCTGGAGCCTTACAATTGTTGAAAGAACATCTCCACGGAGATGCGGCACAGCACTTTGACTCATGGAGAGTCGCAGCCGGAGCTATGGCTGCAATGGGACTTGATGACCATGCGATTGGATCTTATTCCCATGCAATCTCTCTAAATCCTGGAAATGCAAAATGCTACTTTAACTTGGGTGCTCTTCATGAAAGAAAAGGAAATTCCAACGAAGCATCAAAGTGTTTCAATAATGCATTAGATAACGATGGCAGTTATACAAAAGCAGCAGTCAGATTGATTCAGATTGCAGAGAACACAGGTGATGTTGAGAGCCTATTGAAAGCCAGAAGACACCTAATCGATCAAGAAGGAGGCAGAAATGCACTTGCTACATTGCTGGTGGAACTTGCCGAAGGAGAGGCAAGGATTCTTGAAAATACAGCAGGCCTTCCACCTACAATTCCAGAAGGTCCAGCACTTGCAAATGAGGCCGTTTCATTGTGTGATGGAAATACTTCATTGATGGGCAGGGCACTATCTGCATCAGGTAACCATACTGAAGCAGTGAAGTGTTGGAAAGGAATGATACAATCTGACAAGAATAATCCGGATTTATGGACTGGATTGGCACGCTCACTTGAAGCAGCAGGAGACATGGCGACTGCACAAAGATGTCACGAAAAAGCACATCTACTGTCAAACCCAACTCCTGTTCAAAATACCGAACCTGTTGTTCCCGAAAGTGCTCCAGTTGTAGAAAGCCATGAAGCGGCATTCGCAGCAAACACACCTACTCCGATTACATCAGTGCCATTACCTACTCAGGAAACAAATACTGAACCAATGATGTCACAAACTCAAAACTCAGTACCAGCGACATACTCACCACCTGTAGTCGATTACTCACCTCAACCGATAGCACAAGAAGTGGTACAACAACCACTTCCAGAATTATCCGCACGTCCAGAACCCACCACCATGATACAAGAAGCAAGGCCGGAAGTGGATTTAGCTGCTGCAGCATTGGAGGCTGCAGCAAAAATGGACACAAGCCCTGGAATCGATTCCAGCTCTAATTCAATAGCAAACCAAGACGTGGAATGGTACAACAAAGGAGTTGGACTAATTGAGGACAAGAAATACCGCGAAGCACTCTCCTGCTTCGACCGTGCATTACCATCATTTGCAGATAATGATGAAATGGTAATCAGAATTTTAAATGGGAGAGGAAATGCACTTTACTACCTAGAAGAATATCCGAAGTGTGTTGAATCTTATCACAAAGCAATGGTGATCAATCCTAGTGGAGTTCAGGGTAAGACGTTGTACAATATGGGAACTGCATACGCTGAAATGCAAAGATTTGGAGATGCGATAAAGTGCTTCGAACAAGCAATACCAAGAGGACTTGACAAGGACCAACAGAAACTTGCAAAAGAACAAATCAGGCGATGTAATATTCTGCTTAAGGAACAACAACGTAAGATGAGTTGATACAATGGGTATCGAAACAGCGGACCAAATTATTGAACGCCTAGTGGAAGGTGGTTTGGATGAAAAATATGCACGTATCATTCTATCTCTTTGTGCTCAACCACCACTCAAAGCGAGTGAGATTGGTAAATTAGTATCCATCTCAAGAATGGATGCCTACAATAGTCTAAAGAAATTACAAGAAATGGGATTTGTTAAGGCCACTCTGGATAAACCAATGAGATTCACTGGAATACCTGTATCTGATGTATTCAAGCAGATGATTAAGCGTGAAGAAGCAAATGTGAGAAGACTGCAGCAGCATCTTGATGAACTCAAATCAGACTCTGTAATCATTAGTTCACAGACATCTAACCCTGCTAATGAGGCTTTATTCACTGTAATCAAAGATAGACACAGCATATATGCAACAATCGAAAACATCGTTCAAGAAGCAGAAAGCACTGTATGGATGATGCTCTCAAAATGGGGCATTCTACACCTGATGAGATCGGGTATTATCGATTCGATTACTGAAGCCTTGGATAGGGGTATTGAAATCAAAATAGTTGCAGAAATTGAAAGTAAAACTGTAAGGTTTTATGAGAACCTGGACAAGAGGATTGAGGTACGACATCATCTAAATCAGTCTCAAATGGGAGTGTACGTTGATGGTGAAGTAGGTGTTCAAATTGTGCACTCAGAAGTCAACCCTACTGGAAGAGGTAAAGAAGATGCGGCTTTGCTAGTAGAATCGAAAGATTATATGAAAGCACAAATCGAATTACTGCAAGTGAATTGGAATGAGGGTGTCGCTTTTGAATCTGCAAGAGCTAGAATTGTAGATGGAATGATTACTGAACCTTTGAAATTGAAAATCGGAGAAGGGTCGTTTTACAATCGCCTGCGTGGCCTAATTGACAATCAAGAGGGCTTCGGATTCACTAATGCTGTAATTAGACGACCAAGTGAACCACTAACATTAGGAATATCTGCAGCATCTCTAAATGAATTGGGAATCGATATGAGTGAAATTCTGAGGAGTGTCGGTCAAAGAATTGGCCGTGAGTTGGCACTCGAACTAAGAGAAGAAGTAGAAGATAAGGCATTCTGGAATCGACTTATCGCTCAATGGGAAACGCTAGGTATGGGGGAGTTAGAAATTGATACTATCCCTCCGACACTAGTAACTGTGAAAGATTCAAACAACTGCGAAAATAATCCACAACTGGGCTCGATATTGTGCCATATGGATGAAGGTGTACTGGAAGGTATTCTAATAGAAAGGCATGGTTTTGATGCTACGGCATCTGAGAGATTATGCACATCTAGGGGTCAAGACCACTGTCTTTTCGAAATATCAATACCGTTGGCAGATAAAGCACACAGATTGATATGAGTCTACCATGTCCAGTGGTCATGGACTGCAATACTTGTGACACTGCACCAGCCGTTGTCATTAACCAGCCAGATGCTGTTGAAGTTAGTTTAACCATAACTGGAAAGGCAAAAGAAATGCTGACCTCTGCATTTGGAGACGATATGTCACACGCACTACTTGTAGGAGTATTATCGGGTGGATGCTCGGGATACATGTATGATTTACAAATTGTTGAATCAACAGACCAAGACTGTCAAGAAATAGTCATTGATGGATTCAAAGTCCTGGTTCCTAATGCAACATCTCATCTACTGGACGGTATAGAAATTGACTACATTGATCGCCTGATGGGCGGTGGATTCAAAATTAACAATCCTAATGCCTCCAGCTCTTGTGGTTGTGGCGAATCTTTCGCTTGAGTGTTGATTACATGGGTGTCGTAAAACTCGACGCTTACGTTCTAATCGTACGTGGAAAAGATTCATTGAAATTGCTTGATGGATTGTCGACCAATAAAGTGGAAGATACTTGTTCGACGGTTTTTACTACTGCATCAGCTAAAGTTATCGATTTAGTAGATGTAATTGTCAAAGAAGGCTTCATTGCATTGGTAGGATATAACCCACACAAGCAGAATTTATTGCAACATGTGTCTCAAAAAATACTCAACCAAGACATAACCATTGGTGATGCGTCAGATTCCAATAATGTATATTTGTCAACCAAAGAAATGCCAGCACAAGAGAGTGTTACCTCGATTGAAACTTTTCGTGGATGGCTAATAGTGGCACCCAAAAGTATTGAAATTGCTAACGATATGAGCCAGATTGATTTTGATGATTATCGTGTTGAAAATATGATTCCAATGCAGGGATACGAAGTGACCTCCGAAAACCATCCATTGGCATGTGGGCTTGGACATTTAGTTCATGAATCGAAAGGCTGCTATGTGGGACAAGAGATACTCGCAAGGATGCGAAGCCGTGGAAAGCAAGGCAAAGAGTTAGTCAGACTACCAAACCCAGTAGAGGGAGCAACAACTGTAGGTAAATCTCATTCCCTTGTCATTCGTAGAGTTTCAAAGAATTAGTGGTAACTTCAAATCCCTTCCAAAACCCCTAGATTTAGTTCTGGAAATGAGCAGAATGCTAAATGTGAATAGAGAACGGTATTAAACATGGCAAGTGTATCAACAGAGAGGAATACCACTGGTTCTTCATCGATGCAAGCTAGAATACACGAAGTGATATTTGAAGCAGACACCCCTACTGGCAAATTCTTCGATATCGCATTGTTAGTTTCAATTGTGGCATCAGTAGTGGCTGTGTCACTCGAAAGTGTTGACTCGGTAGATGCCAAATACCATACTCAACTGGTTTTTATTGAATGGTTTTTTACGATATTGTTTACAATTGAATATCTATTGAGATTGTATTCAACACGAGAATCTGTAAAATATTCAACATCATTTTTTGGTATCGTAGATTTGTTAGCTATACTTCCAACATACCTAAGTTTGGCATATGCTGGTGCTCAAAGTTTACTGGTTATTAGGGCACTGAGACTCCTAAGAGTATTCAGGGTATTCAAACTATCAAGATACCTTGGTGAAGCAAATGTACTAAGTCAGGCGATGATTCAGTCAAAGGACAGAATAATTGTATTTCTGTCAACAATAACAATTTTGAGTTTCATAACTGGTGCGGGAATGTATTTAGTTGAAGGACCAAAGAATGGATTCACATCAATACCACAGAGTGTTTACTGGGCCATAACAACACTAACAAGCACGGGGTATGGAGATACTGTACCACTTACTCCGGTCGGAAAAATGCTTGCGATTTTGATTATGGTTATGGGATACAGTTTGATTATTGTCCCGACAGGAATCATATCTAATGAGTTAATGAAAATAGGTGACATCAGTACACAAGCATGCCTTGCATGTTCGAAAGAAGGGCATGATTACAATGCAAAACATTGCAAATGGTGTGGAGAAATGTTGTAATTATTTTACAAACCTAGAAAAGAGATTTCTTTCAGGCTAAAATATGAACAGATTACTGTACTTCCCAGTCCCTGGTCGCGGAGAAGCAAGTAGAGTGGCATTAGCCCTATCAGATTTAGAATGGGAAGATGTCGAAGTTGACGGTGTAATTTTCAACGAAATGAAATCCAATGGCGAATTACCTTGGGGCATGTTACCTGTTCTGCAAACACCGATGGGAACATTAGCAGAATCATCTGCAATTCTAAGATATGTAGGTACTTTTGCGGGATTGATTCCAACTGATGCATATCAAGCAGCAAAGGCTGACGAGTTTATGGATGGTATGGGGCCTTTGGCAAGAGCACTGGATACCACATTTGGCATATCTGATTTAGACGAAAGAATTGCAAAGAGAAAAGCGATCTTTGAGATTGGAGGAAAAGGTGCGGAAAACTTGCAGTTCCTTGAAGATAAAGTAGGAGAGTCTACAACTGGTTGGGCTGCCGATACTGAAGAAATGAGTATTGCTGATGTTAAACTATTTACTGAATTATTTGCCCTATTCTCTGGTAACTACGATGGTATTGAGAAGTCAGTAATCGCAAGGTACCCAAAATTACTAGAATACCACTACAAAGTAGCTTCAGAACCAAGAATTGCTAATCACTACAATGGAGTTACGCAGGATGACATCCGTTGGACATTCTTGCCCAGTGCCTTCGAATAATGCGAATCGTTGATAGGGTGACTTTGATAATCACTCAATATGAATTGGCTAAATTTGATTGCTAAAGGTTTATTCAGTGGTGCAATAATAGTAGCAGCAAGTGAGATTGCTAAAAAATCCACAATTTACGGAGCAGTTGTAATCTCCATTCCATTTATCAGCATCATGTCAATAATATGGTTTTACAATGATACGAGAGATGTTGAACAAGTAGCAGACTATGCTGAAGGTATTATGTGGCTAGTAATACCGTCATTATTATTCTTCATGACCTTACCATATTTACTGCGACGCGATTGGAGTTTTGAGGCTGCAATGTCGCTAGGGATTTTGGCAACAGTATTGGCATATCTGTTAGGGACCTACCTTGCTATTAGTCAAGGTGGAATCCAATCCTAGTCATTCTTACTCGACATTGGACAGGTGTTTATTCCTAAAGCACGGTAGATGAAACATGTTGCGGAGACTGCATTAAAGATACATAAGAATGCAAATATCATTCCAATGTTGAACCAAGGCTGCCCTGCGAAATAAGTTACAACAAGTTATATCACAGCCAGAACTGCTCTGAACACTCGGTCAGTATCGCTTTCGTCACGAATAAACAACTTGAAACTGGAACGATTTCCCATAGTAGTCTCAGATGATTTGACTATTGCTGTAGAATCAATAACCGAGAATATCCTTCAATTGACCCTTGTAGAAATTAGCTGAGCCTTGAAGTGATTCGAGTTCTGAATCAGACAAGTCCAACTCAAATATAGTTTCAACTCCGTTAGCACCAAGAATACAAGGAACTCCGATGTAAACGTCTTCAAGTCCATATTGACCTGTCAAGTGACATGATGCTGGAATCACCCTGCGCCTGTCATTTAGAACTGCTTCTGCCATAATTGCTGCTGCTGAACCAGGAGCATAGAAAGCTGAACCTCTTTCGAGTAATTTTACTATCTCACCGCCACCGCTGGCTGTTCTTGCACTGATTGCTTCAATACGGTCATCAGACATTAGTTGAGTGATCGGGATTCCGCCAACTGTGGTGTAACGTGGAAGAGGCACCATTGTATCTCCATGTCCACCAAGAACCATTGGAGAAACATCTTCTTCAGCACAATTCAATTCAAGTGCGATAAAGTGAGCCATACGGGCACTATCTAGTACTCCTGCCTGACCAATTACTCTGTTAGTTGGGAAACCGGTTACTTTCTGCATATGATATGTCATCAAGTCTAGAGGATTAGTGACCATGATGATTGTTGCATCAGGTGCGTGTCCCTTAATTCCAGTTCCTACTTGTTGGACGATTTCCGCATTTTTACCAATTAGATCCTCTCGGGTCATACCCGGCTTACGAGGGAATCCACTGGTTACAACAATCACATCACTACCAGCGATATCTGCATAATCCGCTGTTCCAGTGATGGTACCGTCATAATTGAGAACATTGCTATTTTGACTCATATCGAGTGCCTTGCCTTTAGCAAAGCCCTCGAAAATGTCGAGTAGTACAATATCTGCAATTTTCATTTGTGCTAGCACAAATGCACAAGTTGCTCCTACATTTCCGGCTCCAATTACTGCAATTTTTCTACGCCCGGTTGCCATTGATAACACTCCGATATTCCAGCCCAAGCAAACTACCTCCATAAGCATAGGCGGTGTAATTTGGAACACCGATTTTCCGATTGCCGACCGAGTCGTTCAAGAACCGGATATCATTGGGGCCAAATATCGAGTGTGCTTTTGCATATGCGAGGTGGAATCATGAAAATAGGAGTCCCTATGGAACCTGAAGGCGAAACAAGAGTTGCAATCGTACCAGGTAGCATGAAGAAATTGATGAAATCCGGTTTCGAAGTCGTCATCGAAAAGGGAGCTGGAAATGCTGCTAATTATTCGGATATCGAATATACTGAAGCTGGCGCATCCATTGGTGACAATACAGAAGTAATGTCTTGCCCAATCATCATCTCGATCAGAATCCCTGAAGCAGATAAATTATCCAAGGGACAAATTGTTGCTTGTGTTGCAGACCCTTTCCGCCATCCAGAGAAGGTCCAAGCATGTATTGATGGAGGAATAACACTCCTAAGTATGGACATGATTCCTCGAAGATTGTCACGTGCACAATCAATGGATGTCAATTCCAGTCAAGATAACCTTGCAGGATACAAGGCTGTTCTTCTTGGTGCGTCACATGTTCCACGTGGAATTCCAATGATGACTACATCTGCAGGAACTGTTAGACCTGCCAAGGTCGTAATTATGGGTTCAGGAGTTGCTGGTCTACAAGCAATTGCAACCGCTAAAAGAATCGGGGCTGTTGTTTATGCATCCGATGTCCGCAAATCTGCTGCAGAGCAAATCGAATCTGTTGGTGGAAGGTTCATCGAAGTGGATGGAATGGATGATTTCGAAGATGAAGCAGGTTATGCAAAACCATTGACTCCGGAGTTCATACAGAAGGTAAACGATACAGTTTGTGAAGTTGCAAGTGATGCTGACATTATTGTAACAACTGCACGAATATTCGGACGACCTGCACCGATTACAGTTCCCGCTTCGGCTGTTGCGACATTCAAGTCAGGTGCAGTCGTTGTCGACATGAATGCAGATGTTGGTGGCAACTGTGAATTGACAAAAGCAGGAGAAGTGCACACTACTGACAATGGAGTTATTATCGTGGGAACATCAAATTTACCAGGCACTCTGGCTAACACCGCATCTATGCTTTATTCCAATAACTTGACGACCTTTATCACAAGTCTTGTAGACAAAGAAAATGGATTCCAAATTTCTGAAGATGATGATGTTCTAGTTGGAGCTCCTGAAGGCAATGACTTCCACGTCCCAGGAATGGGAGGAGTACTGATTTGTAAGGATGGAGAAATGCATCCTAAGCAGACTCGACTAGGAGGTGTTCTCTGATGACCCCTGAAATGTTAATTGGTTCAA
>Ga0233444_10003203_pt1 | contig 16471 bp, 14 predicted proteins | sample SI_124_October20_6_FD_182792 | JGI IMG/M metagenome (GOLD analysis project Ga0233444, IMG submission 182792) | Seawater microbial communities from Saanich Inlet, British Columbia, Canada - SI_124_October2016_10_MG | ecosystem: Environmental > Aquatic > Marine > Inlet | place: Canada: British...
GCGCCCTGAGGGGGCACCCGCCAACTCGCTAGCGAAACGCGAGCGCCGCATTCCTCAACACAAAGGCGCAACACGCCCACGACGGAACGTGGATCGTGCGGTGGTGCACAAACCCAACCGCCTTGAATTTTGCAATCCACCAGTCGGCGCCGTGCACGGACGCGTGGAGCTGCGGCGGCAGATCGCGGCGGAACTGGCGACGCGCCTCCTTGGCAAACGTGCCATTGCCAAACGGGGCCTTCGCCGCTTGCATGCGCGTGTTCTCGGGACGATTTGAAATTTTCAGCAGCATCCACTTCTGGGCGACGCGCGCCAACTCCGCCACGGCGGTGTCCACGTCGGGCGGGTCCAGGTGCTCCAAGACGTCGGTGCTCACGATCGCATCAAAGCTCGAGTCGGAAAATGGCAGGGCGGTCGCGGCCGCTTGCTGCCAGCACGTGCCCACGCACGACTGCGGGTTGTCGCCCTGCCGCTCGCGGGCCATGTTCACGGCCGTCTTCGAGACGTCGATTCCCGACGCGTTCAGCCCCATCTTCCAGAGCGCCTTGACGCCGCCGCCGTGTGAGCAGCCAACGTCGAGCACGGAATGCACACCTCCGCTTCGGCCGACCATCCGTTTGAGTTCGGAGAGGATGGGGTTGTAGTGGACCATCAGCCCCTCCGAGCTGTAGCCCAAGCGGTAGATCGTCTCGTACAACTCGGCGCCCTTGAGCGGTTCACCGAGAATGGCCAGCAGCACGAGCATGTTGGCCACAGTGTGCAGCACCACGCGGGCACACAAGTTGCAAAGGTTCACTTGTTGGCCGACGCGCACCACGCGCGCGCGCGCGCGCACATACGCACACGCACGCACACACACGCACGCACACGAATCGCAAAGTTTCTTGTCGGTGTGTGCGTGCGTGCGTGTGTGTGAACCAAAGTGATCAATCACACCCGCGCTTTTTGGTGTGCGCCGACACGGGCACGAGCGTGCGAAGCGCATCTTCGATGTCGGACGGTCCCGTCACGGCAAACGTGCCGTAAAAGTTGTGGAAGCACTCCTTGAACGTCTGGGTGTCTTCCGCACACTTCCATTTGTGCGCATCGACGTTGACCAGCTTCAGCTGGTGCCCTGGGTTGCGCTCCAAGTTTGTTGGCGGGTCGGGCGTGAGATGGGGGTGCTCGAGGAATGCGAACGCCAAGGCAGCGGCCGCCTTCGGGTGCTCGTAGGTGACCACGCTCCACGGCGGATAGAAGATGCTGCTACTAGCCACGCAGGCCTCGTAGACCACGCGGCCGTTGACGCGCTTAGCCTTCAGGACCAGCCACCGGTCGATGCGTGCGCTGTGTCGGTCGAGGTGCGAGTAGATCAGCGCAAGGGGGCCCGGCCCATCGTCCACCTGGAGCTGGTCGACGATCGCGCGCGCGAGGTCGTCCGCCATGGTGTTGGTATATGATATGCAAGCGGTGGTGTTCACAAACGCACGCACGCACACAAGTTGCAAAGTTATTCGGTGAGGGAACGAAGGAACATCCACACCCACACACGCGCGCGCACGCACACGCACACACATACACGCGAGTCGCAAAGTTTCACTTTTTGGCAGCCGCCGCCTTGCTGCCACCGCCGCTGCTGCTGCCGCCGCCAGCCGCCGCCGCGCCGGGCGTGGCGTGCGGAGCGGCCGCATCGTGGTTCAGCTTCTTGGTTTCAGCCTTGGTCTTAAGCACGTTTTGCTTCACCACCTCCGTCTCCGCGGTCGTCTTGCCCGTTTGTGCGGCCTTGAGCGCCACGTCGGCGTCGCCCAGCTTGGCATTGTTCTGCGCCTCGAGGAGCTTGCTGTCGGTCCCGTCCTGGTCCGCCTGGCGCCGCCGCTTGACCGCCCCCGCAATCTCCAGGGCGGTGCACCCGAGCGAGTGCAGCGCCGCGGGGAGGGCGCTCTCGATGTCGACAACGCCCGCCTCGTAGAGCGACTGCAGCTCGGCGGTGGAGCACAGCGGCGCCGTGAGCAGGGTGAGCTCGTCGCCCTCGCGCGCGTCGTCGTACACGGCATGGTAAGTTGATGACAAGACTTTATTGACCGAGATGGCGATCGACTGGATCGTGCTGTTCAAGAGCTGCGAGCAGAGGCAAGCAGGTGTGAGCTTGCGGCGTGGTTAGACGGGAGCGAGGAGCAGCGTGTACCTGCAGCTGGCTCATGGAGTTGCTCGAGAACTTGCCCTCGAATATGACACTTGCTGGCACCTGGGAACGCGAGGGTGGTGTGTGAGAGTTTTGTTAGTGGACGGCAGAGGTTAAAGTGTGGATACTCACGCCCATCGCCGCCGAAATGTGGTCGTTGACCACGCGCATCAGGTCGACGAGGTCGGAGCGCGCCTCGGGCGGGCGCACGCCCGGCACCACCTGCTGTCGGTCGGGGCACGCGAAGAGCTGCGGCGGCATGGGCGGCGGCACGTGCGCGGGCACGGCGGAGGCGCCGCCGGGCCGGTTGTTGGTGCCGTCCGCGTTGGTCGTCTGGAGCCGGTTGATCATCTGCATCATCTTGGCCTGGAGCGCGAGGGAGCCCGCCTGCGCGGCGTCGTCCTCGGCGGTGGCCGAGGCCTGCACGGCGCGCGACTCGGAGTCGAAGAACAAATTGGCCGGGTCGAGGTTCTGCGAGCCCTGCGTGCGCGTGACGGGCTGGGTCACGAGCATCTGGCGCGCGCGCACGACCTCGGCCTGGAGCGCGAGCTCCTCGAGCGCCGAGATGAACGAGGCCGACTGGAAGACCGTGGCGATGGGCGAGCAGATGTTTCCGCCCGCGTCGGGCTCGCTGCGGAAGAAGACCTCGGACGCGAAGTCCTGCTTAAAAACCGAGTCGGAGTTGGTGGAGAAGATGCGGTACTGCCGGCGGTAATTGGAGACCCCAACGTAGACGAACGAGAGCTCGCACTTGCCGACGTCGGGAACTACGGGGACGAGGTTGACGGGCTTGGAGGGCTGCGCGGTGGCCGGCCGCTTGGGCGTGCGCTGCCGCGGCTGGTCCGAGTCGGTGGCGACGGGCCGCTTGATCTGGCGCGCCTCGGCGGCGTCGGGCGCGTCGCGCGGCGTGTTGCGGAGCGTGTTGGCGTCGGGGCCCATCTCGCTCTGCGCGGCCATCTTCTTGCCCCGGATGAAGTTGGAGAAGGGCGGCGGCGCCTCCTCCTCGAGCGAGACAATAACGAAGCCGTACTGGAGGAAGTGGTCGATGACCTTCTTGGCGAAGGGCACCCACACGTCGTGCAGGTGGCGCGCGAAGGTGTCCTTGAGCGGCACGTCGCGCCCGTCGCGCCGGACGACGCAGCCGGAGCTGAGGAGCTGGCCCAAGAGGATGGTGCGCGCCGCCTGGATGGAGGGCGACGCGTGGTACAGGTGGTTGAGCGCGTAGAGGTGGTCGTTGATGATCTTGACCTCGCCGGGCGAGCCGGCGTCGATGGCCGAGAGCGGGCTCGGGGTGGCCTTGCTCTTGCCGTTGCGCGGCTGCGGGTCGCGCCGTGTTATCCGCTTGCGCAGGTCCATGCCGGACGACATTGTCGCGCGGCGCCTTTTATTACACAATTGCCAAACGCGCGATATTTGTTAGCGCGCTAGCGCGATCGTTTGCGTCTTGTGGCCCGATCGTGCCGCTCACAACATGCACATGGACGAAGTGTCGATTGTCGACGCGATCTCGACGAGCCTGCTCGACTGGCCGCTCGCAACGCGCCGCAGCCTCGCGTGCACCAGCGTGGCCTGGCGCGACCAGCTGCGCCGGCACTTCAAGGACACGATCCGCGTGCGCGAGGCCGACTGCACGCGCTACAACGGCATATGGTACGCCAAGCACGTGAAGCGCGTCTCGCTGGGGCCCTCTCGCGTGCCGCGCCTCGTCGCCGAAGGCAACGAGGACTGGGAGATCAACAAGAGCGAGCTCTTTGCCAACCCGCACGCGCCCTTCAAAAAAGACGACATGGATCGCCTCGGCGTGACTGCGGCCTTCTTCATCGGCTTCTTGCTGAGCGAGCCCTGCGAGGCCTTCAACTACACGCTGGTCACGTTCAAGGTGGCCGGCTTTAACTGCCACTGCGACACCCTCGCATCATCGAGACCCGAGCTGAACTACAAGCGCATGTCCCCCAAGGAGTTGGCGCTGCTTGCGGGCTGCATCGACGCGATGGTGGTTGGCGCGTTTGCCAAGAGCAGCAGGCTGCCTCACCACGCGTGGCGAACGCTCGACTTCTCCGACTTGCTCATGCACCACTCCACGGCCGAGTGGGCCGTTTGCAAACTTCGGCGGCACTGTGCCAACGCCAACGCCAACGCGGCGCACCTGTTCCTGAAGAACGTGGGCATTTCGTCTTCTGCCGGCATCATCGAACCTCTCTTGGCGTCTCCGACGCCTTGGACCACGATCACAACGCTCTCGCTTTCGCGCGTCGACCTGCTGAGCTGCAGTCGCCACCGCGTGCGCTTGGCCAGCGCGTTCGATGCCGGCGCGTTTCCCAACCTGGAGAAGCTGGACCTGTCCCGGTGCGGGCTTCGCGTCGAAGGCATCCGAGACCTCGGGCGCTCGATCAACAGGCTCAAGAAGCTCGCGCATCTCAACCTGGAGCTCAACCAGCTGAGCGACTACGCGATGGATTACGTCCGCTTCACGATCCTCATGCCCAAGCTCGAGCTCGTCCAGCTGAAGTTTAACGCGTACACCTTCACCGCCAACGAGGAGATGGCCCTCTTCATCCGAAAGAACAAGGCGCGCCTGCCCAAGCTCAAGGACGTTTGCATGGACATCGGAAGCGATCATCGCCCGAACCCCGTGAAGCGCGCGATCATGATGAACATGTGGGAGGAGCTCTGGAAGAGGAGTTGCCTTCGCATGGACGACGATGCGAAAGAGAAAGACCTGGACGCGTGCCCGTCCTGGACGTGCTCTTAAAAAATCTAAGCGTGTTAGTGTTCTAACGCGTCCATGGCCTCCCTCAAGCCCCGGGCCAGCCGCTCCATCACCGCCGGGCGGTTGGAGAAGGAGCCCCAGTTCGCGCGCTCTTGCTCGAGCTTGCCCAGCTGCAGCGACACGTTCCTCCACTGGCCCTTCCCGGCGTGCCTGTTCCGGGTCCGCACCAGCAGCACCCTTGCCCTCTCCATCGTGACGCTGAGAACGGCGTCGCGCCGATCCTTGGCCTCCTGGTCGGCCAGCCACTTCTTCTGCTTCTCCTCGAGGAGCGCGTCCTCCTTCACGCGCGCCCTTTCCGCGCGCTCGTGCCGCATGTCATTGCTCACCATGCTTTCGAGCGCTATGCGCCGTCGCCGCTCCACCTCCGCCTCGAGCGAGGCGAGATTCGCTGCCGGATCCGGCTCGAGCTCGCGAATGTAGCTCTCCTGCTTGTCGATTCGGCGCAGCATCCATTCCGACTCCTCCGCCGACAATCGACCGTTGTAGAACGGCCTCGACTGCGCGCCCTTGCTGTAGGCGTCACGGATGCGATTCGCGCTTTCGTCTACCGCACGCCGGTTCGCCTCGATCCGAGCCAGCAGCGCGGCACGGATGTGCTCGAACGCGCTGTTCCGACCGAGCTGCCATCGGAGCGTGGACAGCGTCTTTGCCACCCCTGTCAAGCGAGCTTCATCGGCGCGTGCGCGCGCCAAGTCCCGGTCCACGTCGAGCGCGTAGTCCTCGATGCTCACCGCCTGGGGCGCCCACTCGCGCTGGAGATCGCGCAGCTTCTTGTGCTGCTTGCAGAGGTAGACGAACCACCCCTTGGGGTGCGTCGGCTCGGGCAGGTGGCCCCGCCGGTACCCGATCGGTTCGCGCGCGTTGGGGAAGACCTTCTTCGTCAGCGCCTTCCACACGCCCTCGTCGCACATGCCTCTGTGGGGGTTGTTGAGGCTGCACCACCTGACCGCGGCCGTGCACAGCGTCTGGAAGTCGCCGTCGGCCACGCTGAGCAGGATCAGCTGCAGGAGCTCCTGCTGCCGCAGCACCGCCTCTTGGCCGGTCTCCGCCGCTGGCGCGTCGGGATCCACGCGCGCCCGCTGCGACGGCGGCGGCGGCAGCGGGTCGTTGGAGCCGCTCGCCTCGTCGTCGTTGTTGGCCCCCGTGGGACGGAGCAGCGAGAGGCGGCACAGGTCGGGGTACAACATGCGCCTTTTGTTTGTAACGGCACGCAATTGCATTATCTCACACGATTGCAGGGGTGTGCGCTGCGTGTGCGTGTCACAGCGAGTTACCGGGCCCGTTTAACGCGTGCTTCCGCGATGCGTCCGCCGCCCATGTCACATCAAGAGCACGCGCGAGCGCGGCCAGAACCGCTGAAAGTGCGACCGGTTGTACCACACGTCGGAGATGACGTAGTTGGCCGGCGAGGGCCGCGCGGAGATCTGGCCCGCGTAATAAAAGCCGCGCGCGAGCAACTCCTGCATCGTGTCCACGCGCCGCGCGCCGGCGGTCACCTCGGCCATCACGACGCCGTAGCTGATCGCGTGGCCGAGCGAGGCCGCCGCGATCGGCTCGGAGCCCTCGACGTCGAGCGAGAGCAGGTCGACGCGCGCCGTCCGGCGCACCAGGCTCACGCCGTCGAGCAGCTGCCAGAGCGGCGCGCACGGCACGCTCAACTCCGGCGCGCCGTTTGCGAGGCTCGTCTTGGCACCGGTCCACGCGCGCGCCTCGATCGTCGTCGTGCCGTTGCGCTCGCAGATGGCCGCCTGCCGCTTGACGGAGCGCCCGCGCGGCGCGCGCAGCAGCTGCGGCCACACCACCGGGTGCGGCTCGATGAGCACGCCCGCCCAGCCGAGGCACTTCTCGAAGAAGAACGTCGTCGAGTCGACGACCCCGTCGTGCGCGCCCGTCTCCACGAAGACGCCCGGCCCCAGCAGGGGCATGTCCCCCGAGGTGAAGAAGAAGGTGCGGAAGAGCACGCTGTCCTCGCCGCGCGACAGCTTATTGCACGGCAACGGTGCGATCGGCCTGGCCGCGTACGCGTAGCTCACCTGCGTCGTGAGCACGGGCACCCACATGGGCCGGTCCTTGAAGGGGCCGTCGGTGTGCGTGCCCTCGGTCGAGTGCAGCGTGGTCACAAACTCCAGCGTCTGCGAGCTCTGGTTGATCGCGCGGCGCACGTCCAGCACCGAGCCGTCCGCCCACTTCCACACGGGCACCTTGGGGTAGCTGCAGTCGCACGCGAACGCCATGGCCACGCTCGGGAAACGCGCGTTTACGTGGCGACACTTTTGTTAGCAATCGCGCGACAACCACGAACCTAATAGCGAGGAAGGCGCACGCCCTCGGGGGAGGCGCCGCCCTCGCAGAGCAGCGCGGCGGCGTGTGCCCTGCCGTAGTACTTGTACGCATCGGCGGCGTTGCCGATCTTGGCGGAGATCTGGTGCGCATCGTGCCAGAAGCGCTTGACGTACACGGCCGAGTCGATCCCCGCCGCCTGGCAGAGCTCGATGGCCTTCAGGGCCATGCGAATGGCCTGCTTCGGGTTTTGCCACGCCACCTTCAAGATGTCGTCGTCCAGCTCGCCGATGCGCATCAGCATTCGGTCCAGTCGCGCGTCGTCCGCCTCGCAGAGCTCGCACTTGCACGTGAAGCGGAACCCGCGCAGCAGCGCCTCCTGGCGCCAGGCGCGCGCGTTCGCCGGACCAGGACCGTACGTGACCGTCACCTCGTCGCCAGGCGCGATGTCGCGCACCGCGATGAGCAGCTCGCGCTGCAGGTCGTGCCGCCAGAGGTACCGGGCGTTCGGGCGGCACGCGTGGTTGGCTCGGCAGGCGAGCGCGAACAGGCCGCTCCCCTCCGAGTCGTTGTGGTCGCCGAGCGGCAGGCAGTTGGTGCGCGCGATCCCGCCGGCGGTTGGAGGGTCGTTCCACGCGTCGGTGAGGCCGTAGAGCAGGTCGCGCTCGACGCCCGGCGACATGGTCGGCACGTGCGCGTCCCACAGCCCCTCGCCCCACCGCTTGGCCTCGGCGTCCGTTGCGTGGACCGAATCCGCGTGCGCGATGCGCGCAAACGGGCGCTCGCGCGCGAGCTCGTCGCCCTCCTTGAACTTCTTGAGCGCCACGAGCCGCGCGCCGCGCCCGTCGTCCACGCCCGAGGCGGGCCCACGCGCGATGCGCACGCAGGGGCTGCAGAGCCACTTGTGCGCCGGCCACGCGGCCTGCTGGCACTCGCGGCCGCAGTAGTGCACGGCGCGACACTTGCCGCAGTGGCTGCGCGCCGCATTGGTGCAGCCCTCGCGCTCGCACGCGCGCGTCGCAGCGGGCTGCACGTTCTGAGCGGACGCGGGGTTGTCGGCCGCGGCGACCGACGACATGGCCGGTCGACAATGCGGGCTCGTTTCTGCGCCGTCCACAAGTTGCAAAACGCACAATTCGCGCGACAAACCCATGAAACGGTGGCACCCCTAAAAACTGCCGCGGTTTCTCGATGCCCAAGAAGGCGGGGGAGGCGCGGCTGCCCCACTTGATGGCCGTCGCGGCGGTGTCCGCGTCGGCGACCTGCTCGCGCGTGGGCGGCCACGCGCGTCATCAGCAAGAACAACCGCCAACGGCGGCTTGGGACCAAGTGGGGCGACCGACTTTTTTTAAAAAAAAGAACACTGTGTGCGTGCGTGAACATGCCGCATGTCCTATGGTGTGAGCGTAGCTTATACAGACGTTCACTCACGCGGACGCCCGTACTGCTTGTCCCACGAGGCCCTCGAGATCTTCCCGTGAACCGTTTCCAGCTCACCGTAGGCCTTCGCGCGCTTCGTGCGCAGCGTGGGCTCGCTGTCTTGGATGTAGCGCAGCTGGCCCTCGAGCTCCTGGTCCTTGAGGTGCTTGACGTACTTGAACATGTCCTCGACCGCCTTGTACAGCTCCTTCTCCTTGTGCTTGAGGGTCGCCTCGGGTTCCTTCTTGCGACACGCTGCGCGGTAGATCCGGCTGGTGCTTTCGATCGTTTGCGCGCGCCATTTGATGTCGTCATCCAATTCCCTTGGAAACTCGGCGCCCATGTGGGTGAACTTGACATTGGGGGCAGCGGGCTGCACGTTCTGAGCGGACGCGGGGTTGTCGGCCGCGGCGACCGACGACATGGCCGGCCGACAATGCGGGCTCGTTTTTGCGCCGTCCACAAGTTGCAACACGCACAATTCACGCGACAAACCCATGAAACGGTGGCACCCCTAAAAACTGCCGCGGTTTCTCGATGCCCAAGAAGGCGGGGGAGGCGCGGCTGCCCCACTTGATGGCCGTCGCGGTGGTGTCCGCGTCGGCGACCTGCTCGCGCGTGGGCGGCCACGCGTCCCACCAGGCGTGCGGCTTCCGTGCCAGCGCTTCGAGCGCGGCCTGCTTGTGCTCGTGCGCAACGGCCAGGCCCTCGGGCGAGCACGCGATCCAGCACGGGCCCGGGGCGTCGCCCTCTGCCGGCACGAGCTTGCGCGGGTTGCGCAGCCACCCCTCGCACTCCTCGGCGATGTCGACCAACGCGCGCGCGGCGGGCCATCGCTGGACGACCACGAGCTCCAGGTCCAGCAGCTCGAGCGACTGCGTGCCCGCGTCGAAGGCGACGATGGCCACCCCGTCGCCGTCGGCGTTGGCGGGCACGAGCCCGTCGAAGCACGCGGCGACGGTGAGCATGCGGTTGGTGGTCGCGACCGCCGCGCGGCGGCGCGGCGTGTCCGCGCCGTCGACAACGGCGCTGCACTGGCTCGAGGCGATGCGCAGGCAGCCGTAGAAGGCCGACTCGATCGCGTGGCAGACGGCGCGCATGACGGCCGCAGCGAACACCCCTTCCAGGCGGTAGTCGATGCGCGCCTCGAGCTTCTTGGCCTTGCGGTACGCCTCGATGTGCGGCGCCGGCTTGGGCGACGCGAGCCCGTCGTCGTTGGCCCGATCGGGAAGCGCGAGGTCGGGGTGCAGCTCGAGCGGCACCTGGCAGTGCGTGGCGGTCGACGTGCGCAACCGGAACTCGACGGCCAGCAACGCGAGCAGGCGGGTCGCGAGCGACACCATCTCGGCGCGCAGCGCTGCCGCCACGCCGCGGTGGCCGCACGTGCCGCCATTGCCCGTTCCAAAGTGCCGCCGGAACTCGTCGGCGCCGCGCACGTACACCGTCTGCGCCGCGCGTGCGGGCGAGCCCGCTCCGACGGCCACGAGCTTGGCGATGGACTCGTGCGCGCTCGACCACACGCTGTCCGCCGGGTCCAGCCGCAGGCCCGTGGTGCTCGCGGTCGCCCGCGCGAGCACGATCGTGCTCCGGTGCGCCACGTCGGGCGCGTGCCGCGTGCGGACGGCCGACGCGTCCCTGCCGGCGGCCGAGAGCGCGGAGATCTCCTCGGCGAGCCTCGCTTGCAGCTCCGCCGACCGCTCGGCGACGACGCGCTGCCACGCGATGCCGATGCACGCGGTCCGGTCGAGCGCGGCGATGCGCCGCAGCAGCGTGGTGCGCTGCTCGCTGGCGCGGCGGAGCACCTCGCGCACGGGGCGGAGCGTTTGCAGGCTGCTGGACCGCATCGCGGCGCTCACCGCGTCGGCCACGCCCTCGGTGCGCGGGCGCTTCTTCTGAGCCTGCGGTCGCTGCAGCCACTTGCGCTTGACCTGCTCGAGGTCGTGCCGCGTGACGCGCGGGTGGCCCGCCTGCGGCGCGTCGCCGTGCCGCTTCTTGTAAAAGATGGCCACCTTGAGCGCCACGATGGTCGCGAGCTGCCGCCGCGCCATCTGCAACGCCTTCTCGCCGCGGTCCCGCGGGCGCGGGCCGGCGAGGGCAAAGTCGCTGATCTTGAGGTCGACGTTGCGCTCCAGCGAGAGATGCAGCACGCGCAGCCACCAGTAGTCGTAGCTGAAGGATTCGGTCACCTTGACCCAGTTGTCCGGCGTGTGCGTGAGCAGGAAGAGGCCGCCCAGCTGCGCCGGCGTGAGCGTGGCGAAGTTCTCCGCCGCGAGCATCTGCTCGTGCGCAACAAGCGCCGCCTCCCACGGCCCGCGCGCCGGCTCGGTGACCACGACCTCGCTCCGATTGCGAATCGTCTCGAACGGCTCGTAGGCCACCGCCTCGTCGTCCCAACCGGCCGCGCCCGCGCGAAAGAGCGCGTGCGCGCCGCGCGCCACGATCTTGGAGAGCCGTTTCCACTCGTTGAGCGCGCCGAGGTCCAGGAGGTCCAGGCAGTGCGCTTGCACGACGACCTTGACCGCGGACGACTTCTCCGGGAGATTGGCGTCGATCGAGCTCCACAGCACGGCCTGCGGGAACTTGCTCGCGGCGTTTGCCGCGTTCGTGATGGCTTGCCACACGTTCTTGGACGAACCCAGGCTTGCGTGGTCCAGTTTCTGTTTGGCGCTCGCGCCGCATTGAATCACTTTTACTTCCAGTGCCATGGGTTCATTCACAAAGCTCACGACACGCTACACAATCACACCACAAGTTGCAGAGTTGTGCCCACCCACCCCCTCGCCGTTCCCCGCCCACCGCGGACCGCCGCCTGCCGATGACTCCTCACTCGTCCGAGGACTTGGAGCTGTTGGACTTCTCGTCGTCGCCCTTCTTGCCCTTCTCGTCGTCGCTCGGGTCGAGCTCCTCCAACTCCTTCTGCGACGCCTCGGTAAGGGGCTTGGACCGCTTGGCGGTGCCCTCGCCCGCCTCGCCCGCCTCGCCCGCCTCGTCCGCCTCGTCCTCCTCGTCCTCCTCCTCCTTCGCCTCGTCCTCCTCGTCGTCCTCCTCGGCGCGCTTGCGCTTGGCGGCCGCCTCGGGCGGGTCGTCGGCCTCGTCGGCCTCGTCGGCCTCGGCCTCGGCCTCGTCGGCCTCGTCGGCCTCGTCCTCGACCTCCTCGACATCGTCCTCCACCTCCGTGGCCTGCACCTCGATCGCGGGCTCGCCGCCGCCGCCGTCCTCGTCGACCTCCTCGTCCTCGTCCTCGTCCTCCTCGTGCTTCTCGGGCGCCTTCGGCTTGGCCGGCGGCTTGCTCTTCTTCTTGGCCGACTCCGCCGCCGGCTTGGCCGCCGGCTTGGCCGCCGCCTTGGCCGCCGGCTTGGCCGCCGCCTTGGCCGCCGGCTTGGCCGCCGGCTTGGCCGCCGGCTTGGCCGCCGGCTTGGCCGCCGGCTTGGCCGCCGGCTTGGCCGCCGGCTGCTTCTCGGTGGCGGCCTGCTCTTCGGCGGCGGCCGCCGCGGAGGCCTTGGCCGCCGGCTTGGCCGCCGGCTTGCCCGCCTCGGGCGTCTCGCCCTCGTCGCGAGGGGTCTCCCACTTCTGCCGCTCCTCTTCGGACAGCTTCGCCCACTTGGGCCCGAACCAGTTTGGCCACTTCGTCGTGAATTCCTCGCCCGCGTCGTTCGCCGCCTTCCCGGCCTCCTTGTACTCGTGCATGTTCGCGGCGCAGTAGTTCTGGTAGGCGTTCAACGCCCTCGGCTCGTTGTCGTCGCTGCTCTTCTTCTTGGCCACCGCCTTGCCCTTGCCCACGGGCGCCTTCTTCGCGATGGCCGAGGCCAAGGGGCGGGTGGACGAGCTCGTGGACAGCTGCTTCTTGTACTTCTCGCGAATGCCCTTCACCTTGGCGTCGTTCGCCGCTTGCATGCTCGCCTCGTCCGCCAAACGCGTGGCCTCGTTGCCGTCACACACGGCCTTGTGCTTTTCAAACTTGAGGTTCGCGAGGCGGTACCCCTCCTGGTGGATCGCATTGTACTTGTCGACGGAAAGCTCCGGCCTCACGAGACCCTTCTGGGCGTTGTAGCGCATGTGCTGGCTGTACTCGGCCAGGTACTTGTCCTGCGACTCCTGCAGCGTGGCGGTGAGGCGGCTCACGCGCTCGTTCAGAAAGTCCCGCTCCGCCACCAGCACCTCGTTTGCCTCCTTGAGCTTCACGATGGCCTGCTCCTTCTGGTCCGACTGCCAGGCGCTCTGGGCGATCGACGCCGCCTGGTCGAGAAAGCCCTGGTAGGGATTTGTGTCCGAAGCCGCAAACGCAAAATTGTCGGTGGATTTGTCGGCCGAGCCGTTCTGAACGGCGCGACCCTGCTTTGCGCCCATCGAGGAAACTGGTTGCGCAATCTCGCGGTGCGCAAAAGACGCAGAATCGCAGTTGTTAGGAGCTAGAAACGGCACGGTCGCCCGACAAACCGAATTTGTAATCTTACACACCGGTGACCGCGGGCGCCTGGGCAGCGATGGACGCGTACTCGTCCACGTGCGGCTGTTGCGACATGCCGCTGTCGATCAGGTAGTGCAAGAGCTCCGACTCCCGGATCATCTTGGGCGTGTGGCGTGTGCGCTCGAGCCAGGCCTTGCACAGCGCGTACGCGTTGTTGCCCGCCTGCGACGTGGCATCGACCGTCGCCGCGTTTGGGAACACGTCGTACAGGTACTTGACGAGCGGCAGGTTCTGGCGCTCCGCCGCGAGCAGAAAGGGCGTGAACTTGAGCCAGCCGTACTTGGTGAAGTAGAACGCGTTCGGCCCGTGCGACGTGTGCGTGTCCTCGAGCATGCGCTTCACCGTGTCGCGTGCCTGAACGTGGCTCATGTAGTCGGTGACGACCGCGCCCCTTGCATCCCGGTAGACGTCTTTGCTGCAGCAAACGTCCCAGAGGCGATCCTGGATCACAAACTGCAGCACCTTGCGCGACTTGTGCATGCGCTCGCACCGCTGCCACGCGGTGGGATCGCGCAGGTGCCGCTCGTGTGCCTTGCAGTGCTCGTCCAGCGCGATGGCGTGCGCGTCCAAAAGCACGTTGATGGGCGCCTGCTCAAGCAAGATCACGAGCGACGCCCAGTACTCGCGCCACGCGCTGGTCGCCCGGAAGCGCTCCTCGGTCCAGACGTGCCCCTTGTCCTCGGAGCACGCGTGCTTGGGCTGGCGGCACGACTTGTGCATGCTCAAGGGGACGCTCGGCCGGCCGCGAATCACGGCCGCCGCGATCCGCGCGACGTGGGGGAGCGAGCACTGGCTGAGACGCCTGGAGGAGCACCGCAGCGTGGAGGCATCCATCCCCAGCATCCGCGTGATCACGTCCATCGCGCCGTGGTTCGCCAGGTCCTCGATTGTCTTGACGCCGTCCACGTTCGCGCCATTCTGACAGGCGACCGGCGGCGTTTTTTGTCGCTTGGGTGGCGGCGTCGCCATGGCCCGTTTGTTTGTGCCCATTGCGTTTGCGCGCCACTTGCGCGCGCGCGTTCTGCCTCACAACTTGCAAAGCGACCTTACGCGGTTCCGCCCGAAAACTCCCTAAAAAAATAGGGAGTCAATTTTACGAGCCCCTTGGCAGGGGCTCGAAAGATGGGCGATGGGCTCGAAAGGTGTTGCCTATTTTTTGGGGAAAACTCCCTATTTTTTAACGAGTCGTGAACGGCCCGCAGTCGTTCGACCGGCCCGTTCCTTCACAGCCACCCGCGCGACATGGTCACGGGCACGCACTCCAGCGGGCGCGTGCCGGGGCGCTGAAGGTGGATGCGCTTGCGGTAGATGACCATCGGATCCCCCTGCATCCGCAGCTTCGGGTTGGGCTTCGACTCGATCTTGCCCGTCAGGGTGTTGCCGTTCACGTTGATCGGGCCAAACTGCGGGCCAGGGCCGTGGCCCACAACGTCCTGCAGCGTGGGTGAGTGGCCGTACATGACGCCGCCGTCCACAACGACCACCAGGTTGGCCTGCATCCAGGTGAACATCTGCTTGGACAGGTCGGCGGCCGCGTCGACGAGGTCCTCGTTCTCCTGGTCCCCAGCGCCGCGCATGATCACCTGGTGCGGCCCGTTGGGCCGGCCGTGCACCGCGATCCCGAGGATCCTTCGGTACGACTCGGGGTAGGCGATGTTCACCCCCGTGCTCGCGGACGGGTGCGGCGCCGCATCAAAAATGGACCCGGGGCGTGGCAACGCCATTTAAATCGCCCCTATCACTGCTACACGCGCGCACGCGATATCAGTCACTGCCCGTGCGAACGCTTGGGGGGCTTGGGAGCGAGCGGCGCGAGGTCCATGTCCCGGTTGTTGTGGTAGCCCTCGACGGCGCGGCACACGGCCTCGCACAGCGGCTTCTCGGAGCACAGCTCGGGCTCGATCGCGTACTTGATGGCCACCGAGCGGTTCTTGCCCGCGACGCACGCGACGACCGTCTTGTAGCCGCTGTTCTTCTCGTTCTTCACGCCGTCCACCAGGTTGTAGAAGGTCCCGAGCCGGTCCTCGCCCCACGCGTTCTCGCCACGCCCCGGGTCGGGCAGGTGGATGCAGTGGATGTTGGTGCCGTTGAAGGCGTGCAGGTCGCTCGTCATGGGCGCGCCGAAGACGCGCCCGTCGAACACGCCGTGCGTGTTGCCAAAGAGGTGCACCCTCCAATCCTTCGAGTCCTTCCTGTAGTTGCACTCGGCGAGCCGCTTCTTGAGCGCGCCGCGGGCCCCCGCGCTCACGCCGCCTTGGATGATCTCGGGCCTGTCGATGCGGTCAAACTCCGCGCGATGGCGCGCGCGTTCGTCGTCGGTGGCGTTCCCAAAGAAGAGGCTGTGCCACACGGCGTACGTCTTCTGAAGCAGGGTGAGCTCGTAGTAATCCGCCTCCGCGCTGATGCCGAGCACCTCCGGCAACGGAACGGGCATCCTGGCCCGTGTCTCGCCCGAGGCGAGGAACTCGTGCACCCCATTGGCCCTCTTGGAGAGCAGCCCCCTGAGCCGCACCGTGTCCTCGCAGACCCCAGCCATGGTTCTGCGCAACGGCAGGGGTCGTTCTGAGCGGCGACGGTGCACGAATTGTGAGGTTCGAACCGACGCTCAACCGCACAATTCGAGTGTGACACAATCGCTAAATGCCCCAACACAATCCCCGTTTGTGTTTGGGGACGCGCGTCCACGTGACCACCAGCTCTGGAAGCGGTAGGGCGCTCGAGCGCACGGGACTGTGCGATGCGTCGGCGTGTGCGCAAACGGTGTCGTGCGGCAGGCACGAGTCGTTCACGCGTCGTTAAAAATAGGGAGTTTTTGCCAAAAAATAGGCAACATCTTTCGAGCCCTTGGCCCACCTTTCGAGCCCCTGCCAAGGGGCTCGTAAAATTGACTCCCTATTTTCTGCGCAAAACTCCCTATTTTTTGTAGGTGCCAAAAAAGGACACGCAAAACCCCCTAAAAAAATAGGGAGTCAATTTTACGAGCCCCTTGGCAGGGGCTCGAAAGGTGGGCAAAGGGCTCGAAAGATGTTGCCTATTTTTTGGCAAAAACTCCCTATTTTTAACGACGCGTGAACGACTCGGAGTCGTTCGGGAACGACCCCCCAAAACCCCCTAAAAAAATAGGGAGTTTTCCGAGTCGTTCGGGAACGACTCCGAGTCGTTCACGCGTCGTTAAAAAATAGGGAGTTTTTGCCAAAAAATAGGCAACATCTTTCGAGCCCTTCGCCCACCTTTCGAGCCCCTGCCAAGGGGCTCGTAAAATTGACTCCCTATTTTTTGCGCAAAACTCCCTATTTTTTTAGGTACCCTAAGTTTTGATCGTCTTGGTCAAGGGGCGTCCCTCTGGCCGGACCCCCGGGGACCCCTGTTCCGC
>Ga0233444_10003204_pt1 | contig 16457 bp, 14 predicted proteins | sample SI_124_October20_6_FD_182792 | JGI IMG/M metagenome (GOLD analysis project Ga0233444, IMG submission 182792) | Seawater microbial communities from Saanich Inlet, British Columbia, Canada - SI_124_October2016_10_MG | ecosystem: Environmental > Aquatic > Marine > Inlet | place: Canada: British...
ATCTATGGTGCAATTGATAGAAGCAAAGGTGAAATAGAAGTTCACCCTGATATTTGGTTACCAAACCAACAAGCTTATACAAATGATTTAGTTCCAAAAGGAACTTTAAAATTAAGTAGCAAACCATATGAAGGAAACCAAGGTTATTGTGTTTCTCAAAAATTTGCGAAAAAATTTAACATCACTGCAATTGAAGATTTAGGAAGACCTGAAGTTGTTAAAGCTATGGATAGTGATGGCAATGGTAAAGGTGAATTTTGGATTGGTGCAGATGGTTGGGCGTCAGCTAATGTTAATCAAGTTAAACTAAGAGATTATGGTTTATATGATGCAGGAATTGAGCCAATCAGAGCAGCAGAAGCTGTTAAAAATGCAAGAGTGCTTGACTCTATTAAAAAAGACGAAGGTTATGCATTTTATTGTTACAAGCCACATGCAATTTGGGGAATGGCTGATGTAGTTATGTTGGAAGAGCCAAAATTTGATCCAGCTAAATACAAAATGGTACAACCTAAAGAGGATGCTGACTGGTACAAAAAATCTTATGTTGCTTCGAAAGATGCGCTTAAACAAATTCAAATAGGTTGGGGTACTTCTTTAGAAGGTAAATCTCCAGCTATTGTTGAGTTTTTTAAGAACTTTCAATTAACTGCAGACGATGTATCGGCTATGGCTTATGCAATTTCAGTTGAGAAAAAACAACCAGCTGATGTAGCAAGAGCTTGGATGAAAGCTAACAAATCAACAGTTGATGGTTGGTTAGGTCTTTAATCTAAATAAAATAAATTATTTATACCCGGCAATTTTATATTGCTGGGTATATTTTCCTAAATAAAAGAGAGTTAAATGGATTCTTCTGGATCAGCAATTAAAATTGAAAATGTTTGGAAAGTGTTTGGCAACACTTCGAGCGAAGCATTAGATGCTATCCAAAATAAAAAAATTTCTAAGAATGAAGCCTTGGAGAAATATAACTCAGTTATAGGTGTATCTGATGTTTCTTTTGATGTTAAGCAAGGTGAAATATTTTGTGTAATGGGCCTTTCAGGTAGTGGAAAATCAACATTAGTTAGGCATATTAATAGACTTTTAGAACCAACATCTGGCAAGATTTTAATCAACGGTCAGGATGTAATGACGCTTGATAGAGATAATTTACAAGAATTAAGAAATAAAAAAATTGGCATGGTATTTCAAAACTTTGCACTAATGCCTCATAGATCTGTTGTAGATAATATAGCGATGCCTCTTGAAATAAGAGGGGTAAGTAAAAATGATAGATTGGATGCAGCTAATAAAATTTTAGATATCGTAGAATTGCAAGGTTGGGGAAATAAATTTGCACATGAATTATCAGGTGGTATGCAACAAAGAGTAGGGCTTGCAAGAGCATTAGCTGCTGATCCAGATTTTTTATTAATGGATGAACCTTTTAGTGCATTAGATCCTTTAATAAGAAGACAACTTCAATCTGAGTTTATTAAACTTTCAAAACAAATGAAAAAAACAACTGTTTTTATTACTCATGATTTAGATGAAGCTGTAAGAGTAGGTCATCGTATTGCAATTATGAGAGATGGGAAGGTAATTCAAATTGGAACTCCAGAAGAAATCGTAGTAAGCCCAGCAGATGACTACGTTGCTGATTTTGTTAAAGGTATTTCTAGACTAAAAGTTGTTCAGGCAAAATCAATAATGCAAACGGTTGAAAATTTTGAAAATAAAAATGGAAAAATTACAAATGATTTAGAAATTGTTAACGAGAGTGATTTGCTAAGTAAACTTATTGAAACCTCGGCATCTAAAGATAAGCCAATAATTGTAAATAATAATCAAAATAAAATTGTTGGTGTTATATCGCAGTCAGATCTTTTAAAAGCAGTTATTGAAGGAGAAGATAGTGAGTAAAGAACTAAACAACCCTTCAAGGTCTCAGTTAATAACTGATTTTGTCAAAACAAATCCAGAATATTATATTGAGAAATTTCAACAAATAGGTAGTAAACCTACTTTTTCTTTTTCATTTAATCTATATGCAGCAATTCTTGGACCAATTTGGTTTGGAATGAGAAACATTTGGAATTGGGCTTTAACTTTTCTAATTATTGAAACTTTTTCTGTTGTTCAAATAATAAGAGGTTTATTTGGGAATATCACAAAAGATGCTATTCAAAAAATAGAACAGGTCCAATCAACAATTGCGTTTAGAAATAAGCAATTAGAAGCAGCTATTACCAATAATCCTGATAAAGTTGATGTCTATAAAAGAAATATCAAATCATTAGAAGACGCCATGCAAGGCTATATTGATGAAGTTAGTAGAATTGAAGCATCAGCCATTTGGATAACAATTTTTGGAATAGTACTTTTGATTTCAATTAAGATTGTCCAAGGTGTTCTTGCAAACTCTCAATTAGAAAAAAGATATTCTGAATGGTTATCTGACAAATCAATAAGCCCTGGTATGCAAACTAAAAACTATATTTTAAGTACAGTTTTTGCGTCTGTAATTATGTTTTTTTCAGTAGTGCACTACAGTTTTCCAGGTTTAATTGTAATTATGAATGAATTTCCAACCCACCCAGATATCAGATTAATCTCAATTGCCTGGGTAGAAAAAATTTTTAATTATGCTGTATTAAAAGGAGATGCGTTATTTACTGCAATTACAATTGGTATTAGATCTGTTTTAGATTTTTTAGAATTATTGTTTGTTAAAACACCTTGGATAGTAATTATTACAGCAATAGTTACATTAACAGGGTTATCTGCTGGCCCTAGAGCCGCAATCTATTCAGCTGGTTTTTTATGTTACATGGGTTTTTTAGGTTTTTGGGTTAAAGCAATGACAACACTAGCTTTACTTGGAACTGCAGCAATTTTAAGTATCGCAATTGGAATACCGCTTGGGATTTTTTGTGCAAGACGACAAAGATTTTATTCAATGATAAGACCAATAATGGATTTTATGCAAACAATGCCAGCGTTTGTATTTATGATTCCAGTTATCGCATTCTTTGGAACTGGAAAAGTTGCAGCGGTAATTATTACGATGATATTTGGTGGAACTCCTGTTGTTAGATTAACAGTGCTTGGATTAAGAGGAGTTCCTGAGACAATCAGGGAAGCTGCAATAGCTTACGGTGCAAGTAAATGGTATTTACTTAGAAAGGTGGATTTACCTTTAGCTACTCCATCAATTTTAGCAGGTGTAAACCAAACTGTAATGTTAAGTTTAGCAATGGTTGTAGTTGCATCACTAATTGGAGCAAAAGGTTTAGGACAAGATGTATTAGAAGCTTTACAATACGCTAATGTTGGTCAAGGTATTCTTGCAGGTGTTGCAATATTATTCGTGGCATTAATTTTAGATAGGGTTGTTCAAGGTAAGAAAAGAGTTTAATAAACCCTAATGGAATTTTTATTATTAGGTTTCTTTACTGGCCTAAGTCTTATTTTAGCAATAGGTGCTCAAAATATTTTTGTAATTGAACAAGGGTTAAAAAAACAACATGTATTTCTTGTTTGTATAGTTTGCTCTGTTTCAGACTTAATTTTAATTTTTCTTGGGATATTTATTTTTCAATTTTTTAATCAGCATTTTAATTCAATTGTTGAATTAATATTCAATATAGCTTTAGTCATTTTTCTAATACATTTTATTTATGCAAAAATAAAGAATTATAATACAACAGTTAATTTTGATACAGATTTAACCAGTATTACAGTAATTAATATTTTTTTAAAAACTCTAGGATTTACATATTTAAATCCACATGTTTATTCTGATACAGTATTCTTTTTAGGAAATTTTTCAAAAAATTTCATAATTAGTCAAAAAATATTTTTTGGAGTAGGTGCTTCAATTGCATCTTTTTTATTTTTTTTCTTAATTGGATATCTTTCAAAATATCTGTCTAAATATGCAAAAAGTAAAAAAATTTGGAATACAATTAATATCTCAATAATTATTTTTATGAGTTTTTTAACATTGTTTATTATAACAAAAATGATTAATTAAATATCATGAGTAAAATTTATATAGATGATGTAGGTGAGGGATATCCCTTAGTATTAGTTCATGGTTATTTAGGCTCATCTGAAATGTGGTGTAATCAAAGAAATTTTTTTTCAAAATTTTGTAGAGTTATATCACCAGCTTTACCAGGATTTGGTGAGAGTAGTGGTGTTCAATCATTAGACTCAATTAGCAAAATGGCTAAATTTGTAATTGATATAATTGATGAAAAAAAAATAGATAAATTTAATTTACTTGGTCACTCAATGGGTGGAATGATAGTTCAAGAGATAATTAAAATAAGAGGTAACAGAGTTAATAAATTAATTTGTTTTGCAACAGGATCTATTGGCGAAATACCCGGAAGATTTGAAACAATTGATGAAACGAGAAAAAGATTAAAAGAAGAAGGTACAACCATATCATTCTCAAGAGTTCCAAAGAAATGGTTTGTAAAAGGAGATCAAGATAGAAATTATTATTTATGTGAGAATGCTGTTCAAAATGTTTCTCTAGAGACTGCTGAAAACGCGCTTAAAGCGATGAAAAATTGGTCAGGTATTGAAAATTTAAAAAATATTAAAAATGAAACATTAATTATTTGGGGTGATAAAGATACGGCTTATAATTTTGATCAAGTTGATACACTTAATAAAAATATTACTAATAGTAGATTAGAAATCTTTAAAGATTGTAGTCACAATGTTCATCTTGAAGTACCAGATAAATTTAATGATTTAATTAAGAGTTTTGTTAATCAAAAAACTAGTTATTAGTTTGAATAACCATATTTTTTTAACCTGACATCACCCGTTCTAGCGTGAGCTTCCATTCCTTCGTATCTAGAAATTCTAGCAGCTGCAGCTCCAACTAATTCAGTAGACTCTTTAGTCATTCTTTGGAAACTTAATGTTTTAACAAATTTTCCAACAAATAAACCACCAGTATATCTTCCGGCACCTTTAGTGGGTAAAATATGGTTTGTTCCAGAACATTTGTCACCATAAGCCACTGTAGTTTCTTCACCAATAAATAATGAACCATAGTTTGTTAATCTGTCATGAAACCATTGTAGATTTTCTGTTTGTACCTCTAAATGTTCAGGTGCGTATTCATCACTAATTTTAACCATTTCTTCATCTGTATCACAAAGAACAACTTCACCATAATCTCTCCAAGCAGCATCAGCATTCGTTCTTGGAACTTCTGGCAGTTCAGCAATTAATTCAGGAACTCTTTTCATTACTTTTTCAGCGAGATCTTTGCTTGTTGTGTATAACCAGCAAGGTGAATTATAACCATGTTCAGCTTGACCAACTAAATCAACAGCTACAATTTCTGGATCTGCTTTAGCATCAGCAATAATTCCAATTTCAGTAGGACCTGCAAACAAGTCAATTCCAACTTTACCAAATAAAATTCTTTTCGCTTCAGCAACAAATTGATTACCAGGACCAACTATAATGTCAGCTGGAGGGTTATTAAATAAACCATTTGTCATAGCAGCAATAGCTGGAACACCACCTAAGTTTAAAATTACATCGGCACCACATAAATCAGCCGTATATATAATTGTAGGATGAGCACCCACACCTTCTTTTGGAGGGCTACAAGCTATTACATTTTTAACACCAGCAACTTTTGCAGTTGTTACACTCATTACAGCCGAAGCTATATGAGCATACCTTCCACCAGGCACATAACAACCAGCAGTGTTTACAGGAATAAGTTTTTGACCTGCAAATAAACCATCTGATAATTCTACTTCAAAATCTTGACCATAATTTTTTAATTGTGCTTCTGCAAATTTTCTAACTCTGTCATATGAAAACTGAACGTCATCTTTAGTTTTTTGATCTAGTGTTTTTTTAATCTCTTCAATTCTTTCTTTAGAAACAATAATGTCACCGTCGTACTTATCAAATTTTTTTGTTAAATCGATACAACCTTGTTCTTTTGTGTTTTCAATATCTTTTAAAAGATCTTGAACTATTCCAGTTGTTTTTGTGTCGTCAGTAGAGGATGTTTTGGGTGATTTTTTTAAGTATTGTATTGCCATTGAATGTTTCCTTTGTTTTGAAAGGATCTTAATAAAGTATAAAGTACTTCAATTCAATATTTTAAAAATATAATCTATAACCAATATTTACACTCACAACACATAAGATTATGACCAACAAATAAAGACTTATATAATCAATTGGTCTCATTTTAATACCATGTATTAATCTAGGGCAACCACAGCTGCAGCAATAGATGCTAATCTTGCTTGAGCCTCATCTGATCTACTAGTAATTACAACTGGAACTTTTCCACCTACAACAACTCCTGCGGCACAAGCTCCCATAAAATATATCATCAATTTAACTAAACTATTTCCAGTTTCAACACTTGGAACCAACAAAACGTCAGCTACACCTGCAACAGAATTTTTAATTCCTTTTATTACAGCTGATTTTTTTGAAACACAGTTGTCAAATGCAAGCGGCCCAAAAACATCTGCTTCTAAATTTTCTTCTTTAGCTAATTTAGTTAATTCAGCTGCATCCAAAGAACTCGGCACACTATCAAGAACTTCCTCTGTAGCAGATAAAACTGCAACTTTTGGTCTTGATATTCCTATTCTATTTGAAAAATTTATTACATTTTTAAGTATATGCATCTTGGTTTTTATATTCGGTAACACATTTAAAGCACCATCTGTTATGATTAGAGGTTTATCATCTTTTTCTAAAGTCATATGCCAGATATGACTTAATCTAGTTTTACCCAGTAAATCATATTCTCTTTTAAGAATTTCTTTCATTAGTATGTCAGTATGTATGTGGCCTTTGACAATGATCTTAACCTTATCTGCACTTGCAAGCTTAGCAGCTATTTTTGCAGTATTATTTTCAATAGGCTCATGAATTATTTCAAAATCTGAAATATCCCATTTTAAATCTTCAGCACATTTTAGAATTTCTTTTTTATCACCAATAAAAATCGGTTCGATTAAATTTTCATTGACCGCATCTTGAACAGAAAGCATAGGCAAAGGTTTTCCAGCATTTACAACAGCAACTTTTACACCTTTTTTTTTATGAGCTTCATCTAAAAGGTTATTTGGGCAGACTATTTCTTTATTTGAAAGCATGAATAATGATTATAAATAATTTTTAAAATGTATATAGTTGTTTTTATAGTTATTGATAACAAATTAAGACAAAATGATTAAAGATTTTAAAATTAATGTATCTGATGAGCAGATTTCTAATATTAATTCAAAAATAAAGAGTTACCCATGGTCTTCAATTGAAGACATGGATGAATGGACTCATGGGACTAACAAAAAATATTTAAAAGAACTATGTGAGTATTGGGTTACAGATTTTAAATGGAAAAAACATGAAAAATTAATAAATAGTTTTTTAAATTTTAAAACTATTATTGATGATATTGATATTCATTTTATAGAAGAAAAGGGAAGCGGAAAGAACCCAAGACCTTTACTATTGATGCACGGATGGCCAGGATCAATTGTTGAATTTTTGGATGTTATAAAACCCTTGGCACACCCAGAAGATTTTGGAGGTAATATTGATGATGCATTTACCGTTATAGCCCCATCTTTACCTGGCTTTGGTTTTTCAGGAGCATCAAAAAAACCTATTGGTCCAAGAAAAATAGCAGAAATTTTGAATAAATTAATGACTGAAAATTTAAATTACAAACAGTATGTAGCTCAGGGAGGTGATTGGGGCGCAACTATTGCTAACTGGTTAGGATATGATCACTCTAATAACTGTAAAGCTATTCATATTAATTGTTTAACCATGAGACATCCTGATGGTCCTCAAACAGATGAAGAGAAAAAATGGCAAAAAAAATTTGATAAAGATCAAATTATTCAAGATGGGTATAGAACTCAGCAAGCAACAAAACCTCAAACACTAAGTTATGCTATGATTGATAGTCCAGTTGGAATAGCTGCTTGGATTATTGAAAAGATGCATGGATGGTCTGATCTAAAAGACAATAAAATTGAAAGTACTTTCTCTAAAGATGTGTTGTTAGCAAATATTATGACTTATGTTTTAACAAATACTTTCAATACTGCATCTTGGATATACTTCGGAAGACGTGAAGAAGGTGGACGTTATTTTCCAAAAGATTTTAAGCAAATCGCTATCCCGACTGGAATTGCAATTTTTCCAAAAGAAATGTCTGAATGGCCGCCAAAATCTTATATTGAAAGAATTTTTAATATTAAACAAATGAGTAATATAATTGAGGGTGGTCATTTTGCAGCATTAGAAAAACCTAGACTGCTAATCGATGATATTAGAAAGTTTTTTGCAAAGCTTCGGTAATAAATTAAAAATAATAATTAATAGAATTTTTATCTAAGACAACACCTATTTGTTAATGGTTAATTATACTAAGGTTAGCTCTAATAGTTTCGTTAAATGTTTTTGAAAGATTATTGAGAATTAATTACTTTAATTTGATTAAACAATCTATAAACCAAATGACTTAAACTTAACATATTCATTTCTTGTAACTTAGCTGTTCTTTTAAATGTGCTATCTTTCATATCTAAAGAAATTAATTTTTTTTCATTTATATATAAAAATTTATTTTCTATTAACCATTTTAGTTTTCTTACAACTGTTGGTCTTGGGATTCCTGTGATTTCTGAGATTGACATTGCATTAACACCCCTAGGGTCAGATCCCATAATCTCTTCTCTCCATGATTTCATAGTTGATTTAGAAGGTTTGAATTCTTTATTTTGAGCAGCATTCACCACCACAACCTGACCAATACAAAAAGTTTCAAGATCATTTACTTCTTTTTTCCATCTATTTAGATAAATAAACATGAATTTGTAAAACTGATACCAACAAAAAGTAAAATTATTTTTGATGGATTTATTGATTTCATTTAAGTCAAAAATATTATTTGATAGTTTGTCTTTTTTTAATAACTTATTAAACTCATGCAACAGAATACAAAGTTCTGAAAGAGTATTTTTAGCTTGGGCAGTATGGATTGCAGTTCTATTCAAAAATATTTTTTTTCCAATTTTTTTAATCTCTCCCATTTTTTCTAATTCTGCAACTTTACGTCTTACACTTTCTTTAGGTATCTCAAGGTCTTTAGAGATGTCTGAAATATTAATCTTTTCTATTTCTAAAACTCTATCTTTATAAAAGGTGTCGTAATCAATATTAATTCCATTTCTTCTATAAAATAAAAGGTCTTTATTAATTAGATAAATAATTATGACATATTTATCGATATCATTGTAATTCTTGTAAGCTCCAACAAACCAATTACTTGTCATCGATATAAAAAAAGGACCTAGAGAAGAGTAGTTATTTCTTATTACCTTTAAGATATTTTTTTCATCAATTTGTGCGGATATACTTGGTAGAGCATTCATAATTATTAAAAAACCCAATTTGACCATTAAAATATTAAAGTCAACCCATTTTGAGCATTTGTTCTAGTTCAAGGTTAGATTTTATGTGGTTTATTGTAAAATATGAGCACTGAAAATTTAATTAAATTACCCGAAACGGACGAATACAAGACCCCAATAATTAATGAAGGTGCTCTAAGTCATGAACCAAATTTAGCTAATAGAACTAACTTAGTAAATGAAACTAATTTTATTAAAAGAACTAACTTAGTAAATGAAACTAATTTTATTAAAAGAACTAACTTAGTTAATAAAACTAATAAAACTAAAAGAACATGTGTTAATGCCCTTAACCAAAGACTTTATAATTCACAAAAAAAAGATAAATTTAAAAATAGAGCTATAATTTTTACGATTTTCTTCTCGGTTGGAATTATTGGTTTTATCGCAGGTTAAGAATTTAATATTTCTAAATCTTTTTTAATAACATTAGGAATTGAAATTTCTTTTTTCATATTTTGTTTATATCTATTAAATTTATTTTGCCCAGGATACATTATTTCTTTAACTCCTTTAATTTTAGGAAGTTTTTTAATCATTTTAATATTGTCTTTAATTCTTTGATTATAATTTTTTTGAAATAAATTTACTTTAAATGTTATAAATAAGTGTCCAATGTTTTGGGGGCCAGAAAAGTCATCAAATGGATCTTTAACTCTTCCTGCATGATTACCACCCGTTAACACTCCACTTAAAATATCCACCATCCAAGCAAGACCCGAGCCTCTAAATCCTGCAATCGGAAGTTGAACACCCTCTAAAGCTTTTTTAGCATCTGTTGTTGGTTTTCCAAATTTATCCAATGCAACACCTTCAGGTATCTTTTGATTATTTCTTGCAGCAACTCTAATTTTTCCTCTATTTATCATTGAGATCGAAGTATCTAAAATAAATGGAATTTTAGACCCTGTAGGAGTTCCAAAGCAAACAGGATTTGTTCCAAATAAAGTTTTTAAAGCACCATGTGGAGCAACAGCAGGTGGTGCATTGGTATAAATCATTGCTATTAAATTTTTCTTAACAGCTTGTTCAGCATAATAACCTGACAATCCATAGTGACCACTATTCTTAACAGCAACCATTCCAATTCCAGTTTTTTGAGCATGTTTGATTGCAGTTTTAATTCCAATATCTGCTGCAACAAAACCAATACTGTTATTTGCATCTATATGAGAAATAGATTGTGAAATTTTTTTAATTTTGATTTTAGGTTTTGGATTAATTACTTTTTTTGAAATACGATCACAGTACATTTTAAGCCTTGATAAACCATGACCATATGCACCAACTAATTCTGCATTTATTAAAGCATTAGCTGAGATTGAGGCATGATCTTTACTGAGACCAAATTTTTGAAAAATCTTGATGATTTCTTTTTTAAGAATTGGCGTTTTCACTATTAGCCTTTACCACGCCATGGAATATATTTATCTATAAGTTTTCTTAAAGTTACATCAAATAGTAAACCAAGCATCCCCATAACAAAAATAGTGATCCAGATAACTTCATATTGGAAGTATTTTTTAGCAACATTTTCAACAAAACCGATACCAGTAGTTCCTGCTAAAAACTCAGCTGCAACAAGAGTTCCCCAACACATACCAATTGCAACCCTAACACCAGTTAAAATTTCAGGTAATGAATTTGGAAATATCACATATCTTAAAATTTGCCATCTAGAAGCACCTAAAGAGTGGGATGCGTGAATTTTTGATAATTGAGTTCCTGATGCACCAGCTCTAGCTGAAATAATCATGATAGAGAATGATACCATAAATAGTAAAAATACTTTTCCAACGTTATCAATTCCAAGTACTGATATAATAAGTGGAGCCCAAGCAAGTGGTGGCACAGGTCTATATAATTCAATTAATGGATCAAAAAAGCCTTTAGCAAATCTATTTAAGCCCATAAACAATCCAAGAGGAACTCCCAAGATAATTCCAATTACCAAACCCAATAATACTCTTAAAAAAGAGTCCCATATGTGACCCATTGGAATTGGAATTTTAAATAAACTGAACTCACCAGATACTACACTTAAAACTTTACTTTTAAAGTTAGGTTCAACAACACCAAATTCGTTATGAACAGGGTATTTGCCTGGTATTATATCTGCAATCCAATCAGGTAAAACAAAGCCAACAATTTTACTTACATCCATCATTTCAAACCACAGCAATGGAATATTTTTAAATCCTACGCTTGGTTTTGATAGAAGAATAAATTTATTTAATGTATCTGATGGTTTAGGTAACCATCTACCAGAACCTTGTTCAGAACAATTTGGACCACTTGATACAATAGTTCCTGCTGGAAATAAAAGTATATCAACTAATCTTAAAGATCCTTGCTCTTTTTTTTGCACTTCATCAAATGTAAGTATAGAATTTTGCATAACATCCAATGTCCCTGGAGGAAAAATACTTGCATATTCAATTCGTCTTGCAATTTTAAGGACATCTTTAGCTAATGTTGAAGCTACTTCTTCACTATCACTTGCTGCTTTTCTAAATGTCTTAACATCATCTTTGATTTCTTTCATTACTGATTTGTACTGAAAGTTATGATTTCTTAACTTGAAGAACTCATAACTAATTACTTTTAATTCTTGAGCAGCAGCATCAAATTTTAAACCTTTATTAGTTTTAGGGATTGTTGGAACTTCAACTGTATTTTCTACAGCAGTTCCAGATGCACCCCAGCCACCTTCAGCTTTAGCATCGATTAATCTTTTATTTCGTTGTTCTGAAGTTTCATAAGGATAATCTTCCTTTTTAAATTCATTAGATAATAGTTCAATTTTACCAGCAAGTTCTGAAATTTTAATCTTTGTTTGATTTTCAAGTAAACTTTCATTTGTTAATAATGGAATAGTTGATTTAGTTTTATCGATTAAACCAATTAAAAAAGATCTATGTTGTTCACTAATTTCTTTTGAATTTATTATTTCATTTTTGAGTTTAGCTATATTTTTATTTTCAGACTTAATAATTGATGTACTTTTGAATTCCCTTTCTTCAATTGGGAATAGATATTTTAATGATAATAATGAGTCATTTACTTTACCAACTTGGCATAATTCATTAGCCGATTGAGGATAAAATGATTTAGCTATATCCCATGAATAATAAAGCCAGGTTAATAATATGACACTACTACCAACTATAATCCAGTGTGTGCCTCCCTTGGCTCTTTCAGGGTTTCCAAAAACTGCATCAACTTTTTCAGTTTTAATAAGCTTTCGGCCATACATAATGCAACCAATAATGGCCACAATAATTGCAAAGGTAATAAGTTGAGTAAACATTTTATATATCCTTACCCATTATTTCTTCTTCCATGTTCCAAATCATGGTTAAAATCTCTTCTCTTTTACTGGTAAAATCTTTTAAATTTTTGATATCTCTTAAATCTTCTTTTAATCCCATAGAAGCAAAAGGAAGATTATATTCTTTGTGAATTCTTCCAGGTCTTGGTGCCATTACATAAAGTCTTTCTCCAAGTAATAACGCTTCTTCTACTGAGTGAGTAATTAAAATAATTGTTTTTCCAGTCTCTTTCCAAATTTTTAAAACTAAAGACTGCATTTTTTCTCTAGTAAGTGCATCCAGAGCTCCTAATGGCTCATCCATTAAAATTAAATCTGGATCATTGATCAAACATCTTGCAAGAGCAACTCTTTGCTGCATACCACCTGATAATTGATAAGTGGGAGTGTTTCCAAATCCTTGAAGACCAACAATCCCTAACCATTCTTCAACTTTTTTTGCAGTTTTAATTGGATCTTCTTTTTTCATTCTCAATCCAAAATTCACATTTTCAGCAACAGTTAGCCATTCAAATAATGCTCCTTGCTGAAATACCATTCCTCTTTCAACACCTGGTCCATTAATTTCATTACCACCTAAAATTATTTGACCAGAAGTTGGTCTAAGAAACCCTGCTGTAATATTAAGTAAAGTAGTTTTCCCACATCCAGAAGGACCAAGAACTGTTAAAAGTTCTCCTTTTTTTAAAGTAAAATTTACATCTTTTAATGCGTGAACCGTCTCCCCTTTAGGTGTTTTAAAAATCATATTTAGATTTTGTGAAATCAAATCACTCATAAGAATACTTTATATTAGAATGTTTTAAAAAAATAGGCACCAACTATTTCTAATTGGCGCCTATTAAAATTTATTTTACGCTCTAAAATTATAGAGGTAAAAAGCTTGTATCAACTGCTCCGTTAGGAGTATCCATTCCTTTCAAGAAACCAGCAAGGTTTCCAGAAGTCATAGATTTTTCAGTTTCTGCAGGTGAAAGAAATTTAAATCCACCAATTGTTTCTTTCATATCAGCAACTTTCATTTCAGCATCTTTTGCAATCACGTTCATGTCTGATTTACCAGACGCGTATCTTGCGTTAGCTTCATGAGTTACTTCGATGAAAGTTCTTAACATTCCTGGATTTTCTTTCATGAACTTGTCAGTTACAGATGTAATATCAATACCTAAGATACCAGCATCTCTAGCTTCTTGAACAGTTAAAAGTCTTGATCCAACTGCAGTTGCAGCTTTGATAGAGTTACCACCAAATAGACAAGCCATAACAACGTCACCACTTACTAAAGCAGCAGCACCTTCTTCTGGGTCCATTTGAATAACATCCATTTTAGATCTGTCAGCTCCAACAACTTTCATACTTTCGTCAAAAACGTATTCAGCCATTGTTCCTAGTGGAACAGCAACTTTTTTACCTTCTAACTCAGAACCATTTGCTTTTGTAATTCCAGAAGCATTAGATGTAACACAAGTTGTTCCACCCATTCCGTATTCCATAGCAATGTCTACAAGTTTTAAAGGAGCTTTTGATTTAACAGCGTTAATGAAAGGCACTAAACCTTGTGAGTAAGAAATATCAATATCTCCTGCTAACATAGCGTCAGTCATTGCACCACCATTTGAAAAGTTAGTCCATTTAACTGGAACACCTAGAGCTTTTTCGTAAATACCTTTTACTTTGTCTTCTTGGTTTGGCGTTGGCCATTCTAGAAAGAATGCAACTCTTACTTCTTTTGCAGCTGAATTTGCAACTGAAATTGAAAGGTTAAGAGCAACGATAGACCCAAGAATAAAACTTAATATTTTTTTCATTTTTATCCTCTTGTTAATTTAATTAAATTAGTCTTATTAAAATTCAAATTTAGAGCGATGTAAAACAAAAAAAGATACTTAAGTTACAATCTATGGTTGTGTCAATATTATTCTTTTAAAGTATTTATTTTAGTCTAAAGAGGCCGTAGATTAGAAATTAGTAAATTAATAATATAAAGAGAGAAACTTTTATGAGCTCAGAAAACAGAACTTCAGTTCCAAATTCATTAAATGAACATTGGATGCCTTTTACATCTAATAAAGATTTTAAAGCAAACCCAAGATTAATTACTGAAGCTAAAGGAGTTTATTTAAAGACACATCACGGCAAAACTCAAATTGATGCAAGTTCAGGATTATTTTGTAATCCATTAGGTCATGGAAGAAAAGAAATTACAGAAGCTGTTACTAAACAGTTAGAAACTTTAGATTATGCTCAACCTTTTCAACAAGGATTTGGTGGATCATTTGAATTAGCGTCAAGAATTTCAAAACATACTCCAGGAGATTTAAACAAAATGTTTTTTACAATTTGTGGATCTACTGCAGTTGAAACTGCAATTAAAATTGCTGTTGCATATCATAGAGCAAAAGGAAACGCACAAAGATTTAGATTTGTTGGACGAGAGCGTGGTTACCATGGAATGAACATTGGTTGTGTTTCAGTAGGAGGAATGGTTAATAATGTAAAAACATTTGCAAGTATTCTAATGCCAGGTGTTCAACACATTAGACACACTCATTTACCAGAGCATAAATTTGTAAGTGGTCAACCAGAAACAGGTGACTATTTAGCAAATGATTTAGAAACTATTTGTCAAAACTTTGGTGGCGAAAATATAGCTGCTTGCATTGTTGAGCCTATTGCTGGATCAACAGGAACATTAGTTCCACCAAAAGGATATTTGCAAAAGCTTAGAGAAATTTGTGACAAACATGGAATTCTTTTAATCTTTGATGAGGTTATCACTGGTTGGGGAAGAACGGGTTCTAAGTTTGGTGCTGATGAGTTTGGTGTAACACCAGATATTATGACAATGGCAAAAGCAACTACCAATGGCGTTGTGCCTATGGGTGTTGTTGCTTGTAATGATTATATTTATGATGCTGTTATGGATGATTCACCTACAGGTGCTGTTGAACTATTTCATGGATATACTTATTCTGGAATTCCAGTTGCAGTAGCAGCTGCATTAGCGGTTCAAGATATTTTTGAAAAAGATGATATTTTTAATAGGGCTAAAAATTTAGCACCTTATTTCCAAAAAGGATTGTTTTCTCTTCAAGATTTAGAGTCAGTAGACAATATTAGAGGATACGGAATGATGGGTGGTATTGATATGAAATTAAATACTAAACCAGGTAAAGCTGGCTTTGAATGTTTTAAATCTTGCTATGAAGCAGGTGTTAACTTTAAAGCAACAGGTGACTGTTTAATTATTGCTCCACAATTTGTTTGTGAAGAAAAACATATTGATGAAATTATTGATAAACTGAGAACAGGTATCACTAACTATCAAAAAAACCAAAAAAACTAATTAGTTTTTAAATAATTAATAAAGAGAAAAGTGTTATGAAGATAGGCGTACCTAAAGAAATCAAACCACAAGAAAACAGAATAGGGCTTACTCCTGAAAGTGTAAAAACTTTGGTATCAGAGGGTCATGAAGTTATTGTTGAAAACAATGGTGGTTTTGAAGCTGGTTTTGAAAATGATCAATACACAAATGCAGGTGCTAAAATTGCTAATACTGCGGCTGACATTTTTAATGATGCTGAAATTATAGTTAAGGTTAAAGAGCCTCAAAAAGTAGAAGTAGATATGATTAGAGA
>Ga0233444_10003206_pt1 | contig 16453 bp, 19 predicted proteins | sample SI_124_October20_6_FD_182792 | JGI IMG/M metagenome (GOLD analysis project Ga0233444, IMG submission 182792) | Seawater microbial communities from Saanich Inlet, British Columbia, Canada - SI_124_October2016_10_MG | ecosystem: Environmental > Aquatic > Marine > Inlet | place: Canada: British...
TAATAGCTGCTTTAGTTAATAAATCTACTAACCTTCCGTAGTCAGGTTTTCTTTTACCTTTCATTATTCCAGGTATTTTTTTAAATTGTCTACGCACTTCAATTACTACAGCTCCACCTGCCCTACCTACAGCTTGCATACCCATAGAAGCAAATAAATAAGGAAGCATTCCACCAATTAATAATCCTGCTACAACAAAAGGATTAGACAAGTCAAAAGTTACATTAACTCCCTCTAAAGCAGAACCTTTAACTGTAGAAAAATAATTAATATCTTCTGTATACGCGGCAAACAAAACTAACGCTCCTAAACCAGCAGATCCTATCGCATAACCTTTTGTAACTGCTTTCGTTGTATTTCCAACCGCGTCTAATGCATCAGTAGTTTTCCTAACATTTTTTGGTAGTTTAGACATTTGAGCGATACCTCCTGCATTATCTGTAACAGGTCCATACGCATCAAGCGCAACTACCATTCCAGTTAATGCAAGCATTGCAGTAACAGCAATAGCAATACCAAATAAACCAGCTAAACTATTTGTGTACAGTATACCTGCAACAATTATTAAGGCCGGTATAGCGGTTGCTTCCATTGAAACAGCTAGGCCTTGTATCACATTAGTACCATGGCCAGTTGTTGAAGACTTAGCAACTGATATTACTGGTCTGTAATTTGTCCCAGTGTAATATTCAGTGATCCATATTAGTAATCCCGTAATTATAAAACCAACTACACCACATATATATAAATCCATTCCAGTAAAAATTTTACCATCATTATTATAATTATTAGTAAGCCCTACCACCGAGTCTGTTACAGGATAAAGAATTAAAAGTGATGTAATAGCGGTAACAATAAAACCTTTATATAAAGCTCCCATTATGTTTTTACTTTTGCCAAGTTTAACAAACCATGTTCCGACTATAGAAGTTAATATGCAAGCTCCACCAATTGCTAACGGATAAATCATTAAATTTAAATCTTGAGGAAAAAAAATTGATGATAAAACCATGGTTGCAACAATAGTTACTGCGTAAGTTTCAAATAAATCTGCAGCCATACCTGCGCAATCTCCTACATTGTCTCCTACATTGTCAGCTATCACAGCTGGGTTTCTTGGATCATCTTCAGGTATTCCAGCTTCTACTTTACCTACCAAATCAGCTCCAACATCTGCACCTTTAGTAAAAATACCACCACCTAATCTAGCAAAAATAGATATTAAGGATGCCCCAAAACCAAGAGCTACTAGTGCATTAATAATTTCTCTGTTATCCACTTCAAGTGATATTAGAATAATATAGTATATAGTTATTGCTAACAATGCTAATCCTGCAACTAGTAAACCTGTAATAGCTCCAGATTTAAAAGCAATTGTTAAACCAGATTGCAAACTTTTTCTTGCAGCTTCTGCTGTTCTCACGTTCGCTTTTACTGAAATCAACATCCCAACATAACCAGCTACACCTGATAAAAATGCACCAATAAAATAACCTAGTCCAACTAAATAATTAAAAAAGTATGTTACAACTGCTAAAACAATAATTCCAACTATTGCTATTGTTTTATATTGTCTATTTAAATATGCTTTGGCTCCAATCTGAATTGCTTCCGCAATTTCCTGCATACGTGCGTTACCAGGACTTGCCGATAAAATTTGCCCAGACAATAAATAGCTGTAAGCAACAGCCAAAATTCCTGTGAAAGATATTAAGTAAAGTAATTCTAAATAATTTGTCATTGTAATATTGGGATAAATGCCAAATAAAACTAAAAAACGCAAGCTAAACTTAGACTAAACCACAATTAAATCACTGTGTTTTTCTTATTTGCTTAGCAATTTTGTCCAATATTGCATTTAAATAACTTATTTGAATTTTTTCTAAAAAGTACTCTGATGCTAACAAATATTCACTAATTATAACTTTTATAGGCGTATTGTGCTTAAACATCAGCTCAAACACTGCAGCAAACAGTATGATTTTTAATAATTTATCAGTTTTTACTAAATCAATGTCATTAGACAAATTGCTATTTATACTTTCCTCTATAAGTTCTGATCTTTCTAGGGTTCCCGAAACAACATCCTTAATAAATTTTTTATATTGATTTTTAGGGTAGTCAATTTCAGCATCAGGATTCATCATTGAATTATAAATTTTTTGAATAACTTTAATTCTTGGTGAGGAATTTTTAGATTTTCTTTGGTTCATTTTTCAAAATTGATATTACAGCATTTGCAGCTTCTGAACCTTTGTTTGGTATTTTTATTGAACTTTTTTTACTTCTTCTTATGGCTTGATTTAAATTGAATGAAGTAATTATACCATTGCCAATAGGTTTATTGAAGTCAATTGCTAGTTTTAAGATTGCATTGAATGTTGAGTTGCATATTAAATTGAAATGAGGTGTTTGACCTTTTATAACACATCCCAAAGCAACAAAACCATCAAATTTCTTAATATTATTTCTAATTGCAATAGGAATTTCAAAAACGCCAGGTACATCAATTTTGCTTAAAGAAAATTTATTTAAAATTAGTTTTCTTTTAGCATTGATAACTAAATTTTGAGAAATAACTTTATAATAATTCGAATTGATAATCAGAACTTTTTTCATTTTAAAATTTTTTGTTTTTTAATTTTCAATCCAAAACCCTCTAGGCCAATAATTTTTTTTCTTCTTCTTGAAATTAATATCATATTTTTTACGTTAAGATCTTTAATTATTTGAGCACCGATACCATAATACCTTAAGGTATTAATATTATTATCATTTGTTTTGTTGATATTGTTAATAATCAATAATAAGAAATTTTTATATTTGGTTAAAAATCTTAAATTTTTTTTAATTTCACTATTATTTAAAATATTGTTGTCTTTTATTTTTGTAGAAAGAACTCTTACAGGGGTAGACTTACTGGGGCTTAATTTTCCTTTTGTAATAGCGAAGTTAATATTATTAATTAATTTATTTTTATAACTATGTATAAGCACTTTTTCAGTTTTATTAAACATACTAAATTTAGAATTTATTCTTGAAATTAATTTTTCATATCGAAGTCTGTATGAAATTATATCTTCGATTGACGCAAGTTTAATTTTATGTTTTCTTGAAAAAGCAAAAAGATCATTAAGTCTTGCCATTCGTCCATCTTCATTCATAACTTCGCATATTACTGAGCTAGGATTTAATTTAGATAATTTTGCTATATCAATAGAAGCCTCTGTGTGGCCAGCTCTTTCTAAAACACCTCCATGTCTAGCAACTAGAGGAAAAACATGTCCAGGTGAAACAATATCCTTTTTTTTTGCTTTTGAATTAATAGCAGTTTTGATTGTTTTTGCCCTATCGTGAGCTGAGATTCCTGTTGTAATTCCCTTTCTCGCTTCAATTGATACTGTAAAAGCAGTTTGCATTCTTGATTTATTAACTGGAGACATTAGAGGCAATTTTAAATTATCAACTTGTTTTTTAGTTAAAGCTAAACAAATTAATCCTCTTCCATGTTTTGCCATAAAATTAATAATTTTAGAATTACATTTGGATCCAGGTATAACTAAATCACCTTCATTTTCTCTATCTTTGTCATCAACCAAAATAAACATTTTTCCTTTTTTGGCATCTTGAATAATTGAGGATATTTTAGAAAATTGATTTTTGAGCATATTAAATAGAATATTTATATATATATTTACTGAATATATCTAACTCAACATTTGCTTTATCATTAATTTTAAGATTTTTTAGATTAGTCATTTTTAATGTATGTGGAATAATATTAATTTCAAAAAAATTCTTAAAAGTTTTAGAGACAGTTAAAGAAACACCATTGATTGAAATTGACGCTTTTTCAACAATGTATTTAGTGTATTTTCTATCATCAATTTTAAATTTTAGTAACCAAGATTTATCTAAAATAGTTATTTTTTTAATAGTTGCTACGGTATCAACATGACCTTGATTGAAATGACCTGATATTCTTTGTCCGTAAAATAAAGATTTTTCTAGGTTTATAATTTGATTTTTTTTAACAGATTTAAAATTAGATCTTTTTATGGTTTCTTTCGAAATATAAAAACTAATTATTTTGCCTTTAATCTTATTAATTGTTAAACAAACACCATTACATGAGACAGATGAACCTAATTCTTTATTCGAAAATTTTAAATTAGTTAAAATAGAAATATTAATACTATTAACATTGCTTTTAATTAATTTTACTTTACCAGTGTTGAAAATTATTCCATTAAACATAATTAAAATTCTTTTTATAAATATTATCGTTATTTAAATTAACTTTAATTTTTTTTGATATCTTTATTTTTTTAAGAAATTCGGGAGAAGAATTATTCTTGCCATAATTGTTAAGTAAATTATTACTTTGAAAAACATATAAATTATTAATTAGTTTATTTTTTAATAAAGAATTTAAAAAAGTAAGACCTGTCTCAAAAAGAACTCTGCAATATCCCATTTTATATATTAGTTTAAACATTAATTTAAAATCATTTTTTGATTTTAAAGATTTAATCAAAATAATTTTAAATCCCTTTTTTTTAAATATATTTATATATTTTTCATTTTTTTTATATGTAATTAAAAACGTTTTACGTTTATTTATTATTTTAGTTAATAAAAGTTTATTTTTTAATTTTAAATTTAAATCAATAATAAACAAATCTGGTTTGAAATTATTTAAACCAGTTATTCTGCAGTTAAGAAGAGAATTATCACTATTTATTGATTTTGATGTTGAAAAAATGCAATCACTTTGAGACCTTAATAAGTGCGATATTTTTTGTGAACGTTCATTTGTAATCCATTTGGTTTTTTTGTTGATTGTGAAATAATCTTTAGAAATAGCAATTTTAGCTGAAATAAATGGTAGCTTAAATTTTTTATTAAAAAAATAACTCTTATAAAAGTTTTTAAATTTTTTATTTTCTATTTTATTTACTTTTATATTATAACTTTTTAATTTTTTTTTGGCTTTTCTATGGGTTCTTTTATCTGGATCATTAAAACCATAGAAAACATGTTTTATTTTTTTATCTTTAATTATATTTACACAAGGTGGTGTTTCTCCAAAATGAGTGCATGGTTCAAGCGTTGTATAAAGCGTAGCATCTTTAAAGTTTTTTTTTTTATTTAAAGCATTAAATTCGGCATGAGGTCTTCCATTTATAGAAGTAACACCAGATGATATTACTGAATTATTCTTAACTATAACTGCTCCAACAGCAGGATTAAATTTAGTTTTGCCCAAATTTATTTTAGCAATTTCAAAAGCAAGATTTAAATAATATTTATGATTTGTTGTCATCTAGATTGCCAACAAATTGTTCAAAATCTTTAGCTTCTTTAAAGTTTTTATATACAGAAGCAAAACGAACATAAGCTACTTTATCTAAAGTTGATAAACCGTCCATAATAAACTTACCTATAGTTGGTGTAGGTATTTCACTTTCACCAAGACCTTCTAAATTTCTGACTATTTTTGATATAAATTTTTCTATAGTTTCAGAATCAATTGGTCTTTTTCTTGTAGCTATTCGTATTGATTTTGAAATTTTATCCCTATCAAAGGGTTCTCTTTTTCCGTTACCTTTAATAACTGTTAGTTCTTGAAATTGCACACGCTCAAATGTTGTGAATCTTTCTTTTCTATCACAACCACAAAGCCTTCTTCTTCGAATAGCTGTACCATCTTCCGTTGGTCTAGAGTCAACAACTGATGTATCTTTTTCTCTGCAAAATGGACAAAGCATAATTTATTTTTAATTGTCGTAAATAGGAAAAGAAGAACAAAGGTTAATTACCTCTTTTTGAACTTCCTTTTCTATTTTAGAATTATCTGAACTATTTTCACTTAAACCTTTAATCACTTTATAAATTAGATCCGCAATAATTTTAAACTCTTTTTCACCAAATCCTCTTGTTGTACAGGCCGGTGTGCCTAGTCTAATGCCTGATGTGATCATAGGGCTTTCTGTGTCAAAAGGTATTCCGTTTTTATTACAAGTAATATTTGCATTGCCAAGTGAAGATTGAGCTCTTTTACCTGTAACTCCAAAATCCCTTAAATCTAAAAGCATTAAGTGTGTATCAGTCCCACCTGAAAATATTTTAAAACCATTGTTAGTCAATGCTTCTGATAAAATTTTAGCATTTTTAATTACGTTATTTGTATATAATTTAAACTCATTTGATAAAGCTTCTTTAAAACAAACAGCTTTAGCAGCTATTACATGCATAAGAGGTCCACCTTGTAAGCCTGGAAAAATAGCACTATTAAATTTTTTTATTAACTCTTCATTGTTAGTCAATATTATTCCTCCTCTTGGTCCTCTTAGCACTTTATGTGTTGTCGATGTAACAACATCAGCGAACTCAGTTGGGTTAGGATAAGCTCCACCTGCAACAAGACCTGAGAAGTGTGCCATGTCAACTAATAAATAAGCGCCAACTTTATCACATATGTTCCTAAATTTTTTAAAATCAATAATTCTAGAATAAGCGCTACCGCCAGCAATAATTATTTTAGGTTTGTTTTCTAAAGCAAGTTTTTCCACCATCTCATAATCTATTAAACCTGTTTTTTTATCTACATCATAGTGAATTGCGTTGAACCATTTTCCAGATTGAGCTGGTTTTGCACCGTGGGTTAAATGTCCTCCAGAGTTTAAGCTCATTCCTAAAATTGTGTCCCCTGGTTTTATTAAAGCAAGATAGACAGCTCCATTAGCTTGAGCACCGGAGTGTGGTTGAACATTAGCAAACTTGCAATTAAATAATTTTTTTGCTCGTTCAATTGCTAAGTTTTCAGACACATCTACATGTTCACAGCCACCATAATATCTTTTAGATGGATAGCCCTCAGCATATTTATTAGTTAACACCGAACCTTGTGCTTCTAATACAGCTTTTGAAACTATATTTTCTGAAGCAATAAGCTCAATATGATTTTGCTGTCTTATAAATTCATTTTTAATGGAATCAAATAGTTCTTTATCTGCAGTTTCAAGATTCATTTTAAAGAAACTATTTATATAGTTATTGATTTTTATTACTGTAGACATAATTATATTTTATTTACCCTTTTTAAATGTCTTCCACCTTCAAATTTAGTTTTAAGAAAAATTTCAACTAATTTTAAAGATAGTTTTTTATTTGTTAATCTAGCTCCTAAACATATTATATTAGCATTATTATGCTCCCTAGACAATCTTGTAGACTTCACGTTGTAACAAACAGCGGCTCTAATGGTTTTGATTTTGTTGGCGGTTATAGCCATCCCTGTTCCAGATCCACAAATAAGTATACCTACATCACTTTTTTTTGCTTTTACCCTATTTGCAAGTTTTTTAGCATAATCAGGGTAATCTACAGTTTTATTTTCAAATGGACCTAGATCTATAACTGAAACATTTTTATTAATCAAAAAATCTATAACAGACTGTTTTAAACTAAATCCTCCATGATCAGAAGCAATACAAACTTTTTTAAACAAGAAATTCAATTTAATTAAATTTATAATCTAGAACACAAGCAACAAGGTGAATACGATTTTCTTCACCGCCATTAAATGCGTTGTGATATTTAGTATTGTTAGTAATCCATACAGAGCCGTCAGCTGGCAAGTGTTTTGCCACATTATCTATTACCATTAAACATCCAGGATTTGTTAAAATAGGTATATGCAATCTTGGCTCAGGATCTCTATGCCAACTCAATGTAGATCTTGGCTCTTTTAACAAAATTCTTACTCTACCAAGTTTATATCTAGTAGATAATTTATCAAAAACTTCTTTGAAATAAGTATTTTCATAATCAGGTATAAATTCAGAATAATCTGATTCATTAATATTTACATCTCTAGAAACTTCTTTCCCTGATTTATCTGGTTTGGTCCAATATATACCTCTCGCTTTATGCCCTTTAATGGAGTCAGGATCGCCACTTACTCTAGTCAAACATATCGCTCCAAAGTGAGATATACCTCCACCATCATCAAATTTTTTTGTTTGTACTATTTGTTTATAGGCTTCTTGAAGTTTCATAATATCAAATTTTAAGTTTTGCTTTTGAAAATCATTAAAATCTAAAACCTTTTCTTCTTTTTTTAAATTTAAATTTATTATATTTTTATTTTCTGTATTCATGAATTATTGTTATTTATCTTTTTGTACTATATATTTGTATAATACATTTGTCGCAATTTGAAATTAAATTAAACAATGATTACAGGAAAATTTCCTAATTTAAGACTTCGTAGAAGCAGAAAGTACGCATGGTCTAGAAGACTAGTTGAAGAAACTAGCCTTTCCTCTAATGATTTGATTCTACCAATATTCCTTATTGAAGGAAAAAACAAAAAACAGGCCATAAAAACCATGCCCGGAGTATTCAGATATACAATTGATCAATTAGGTAAAGTTGTGGGTGAAGCTATAAAGTATAATATTCCTATGATCGCTTTATTTCCCTCCATTTCTATTCAAAGGAAAAATATTTTAGGTAGCGAAGCTTTAAATGAGGATAATTTGGTTTGTAGAGCTATTAGGTATATTAAAAAAAAATTTAATAATGATATTGGTATAATGTGTGATGTAGCTTTAGATCCTTATACTTCACATGGACATGATGGTTTAGTTAAATTTAATTATGTTTTAAATGATGAAACAGTAAATATTCTAGTCAAGCAATCAATATTACAAGCACAGATGGGGTGTAACGTGATTGCGCCATCAGATATGATGGATGGACGTGTTGGCAGTATAAGAAAAGCATTAGATAAAAATGGTCATCAAATGGTTCAAATACTTTCATATGCTGTAAAATATGCATCAAACTTTTATGGACCTTTTAGAGACGCTGTAGGATCTAATAAATCATTCAAAGGGAATAAAAGGAGCTATCAAATGGATTACAAAAATTCTTCAGAATCTCTGAGAGAAGTATCGTTAGATATTAAAGAGGGAGCAGATTTAGTTATGGTAAAACCAGGAATGCCCTATTTAGATATTATAAAATTAGTTAAAGATAACTTTAAAATTCCAGTTTTTGCATATCAAGTTTCTGGTGAGTATAGCTTAATCAAATACGGTATTAAAAATAAATTAATTAATGATGAGTCTATTTTAGAAAGTTTAATTTCTTTTAAAAGAGCTGGTGCTTCCGCAATAGTGTCATATTTTGCTTTAGATATTTCAAAAAAATTAGATGTTAATTAAAATAATTTTCTAAAATTATTCTAGATTTAGGAAAACTAAGATTATTAGGAATAAAAAATTTATTTAAAAAAATATTTCTAGTGAAATAAAGTGATTTTCTAATTAAAATTTTAGAAATTGCTTTAGGATTTTTTTTTGAAATTAAATACATTGGAACATCGTAAATATATGTGTCGATTTTAATTTTTTTTGTTTCAGATTTTTCATCTACGTTTTCATATTGTCCGAGATTGGTGTCATATCCCAAATCCTTTATAAGATTTAATTCAAAAAAAATATATAGAATTGCCCAGTTATCTAAAGTAAATGAATTGATTAAATTTTCAAAAGAATTATAAATTTTTTTATTTGGCTGACCTTCAGGAAGTAAAATATTTAACAAAGAGCAAATTGAAATTAATGCTGAAGTTCTCTCCTTATCATTAAAGTATAAAGGGGAAATCGGTTTTATTAATTCAGTTTTTAAATAACCTATTCTATTCTCACTTTTAGATGAATGTGATACAAAAAGTTTATTTGAAATTTGAAGATAATTTCTTATCTTTCTAGAGTTTCCACCATAAACAATACCATCAATTTTACCTTTATTTTCGGTAAAAATATTTATTATATTTGCATTTTCCCTAAATTTTTTCTTTGATAACAAAAAACAATTATCTTCCCAATTCATATATTTAAAATATTTAATAATTTCGCAGCAGCATTTTGTTGTGCATTTTTTTTTGACGAACCTGTTCCAAATATCTTTTTTGAATTAGGAATTTGAACCTCAGTCTTGAATAGAGGCTTATGTTGAGGGCCAATTTTTTTATGAAAAATATATTTCGGCAATTCTCTATATTTTTTTAAACTATATTCTTGTAAACGTGTTTTCGAGTCAATTAATGTCACAATTGAATTCTGTAGATAAGACTCCCAAAAATAAAGGATAAATTTTTGAACTATCTTTAAGCCAGCATCTATATAAATACCACCTACTATTGCTTCTAGGCAATCACTAATTATTTTATCAGTAGATCTTTCCATGTTTTTATGAGAAGCACCCAAAAATATATATTTTTTAAGATTTAATTTTTTTGCTATTGATGAACAGGTTTTTTTATTTACTAAATTTGCAAACTTTTTATCAATAATTCCCTCTTTTTCGTTAGGAAATTTTTCAAGTAATTTTTGAGAAATGATAAGTCCAAGAACTCTATCTCCCAAAAATTCAAGCTTTTCATTATTATTAATATTATCAAAACTTTTATGCGTTAATGATCTTTTCAATAAAGACTTATCTTTAAATGAGTATTTTATAATTTTTTCAAATTCTTTTAATTTATCTGGCATTATAATATCTTGAATAATCTTTCTAATCTGAACGTTTCATCTAAATTCCAAAACTTTAGTAAGCTACTTTTCTTCGAGTCATTGGAAAAAAATATAATTTTTGCATTACCTACTAAATTTATATTATTAACATAGCCAACGCTATCAAGATATCTGCTGTCTTTTGAGCAATCTCTATTATCACCTAAAAGAAAAAAATGATTTAAGGGAACTTTAAATTTCTTAGTATTTTGTAGGGAGCCCTTTTTTTTATAAACAGTTAAATGTTTCACGCCATTTGGTAATGTTTCAACAAAGGAATCTGTATTTAGAGTAAAATTTCCACACCTAATTAAGTTTGAATTTTTTACTTCTACCTTGTTAATTTTCTTATCATTAAGAAATAAATCTCCATCGATAAATTGAATTGTATCACCTGGAAGACCAATTAATCTTTTTATATAGTCAGTTCTGTTATCAGATGGTGTTTTAAATACTACTAAATCACCTCTCTTAGGTATTTTAGAAAAAAAACGTTTTTTTGAAAAATTGGGACTAAAAGGAAAAGAATGTTTGCTGTAACCATATGTATATTTAGATACAAAAATACGATCACCAACCAATAAAGTAGGCTCCATAGAAGATGAAGGAATATAAAATGGTTGAAATAACAATGATCTTATTAAAATAGCAATTATAAGAGCACCTAAAAGTGTTTTTACATTTTCATAAATAATCTTAGAAATTTTATTTTTCATCACAAAGAAATTGTTACAAATGCAACTGCATAATTTTTTTCATCAGAAAGAGATAAGGCAATTTTTGGTTTTTTTTTTAATTTTTTTATTATTATTTTTAAAGTGTTGCCTTGTAATTTAATAAGAGGTTTTCCACTTTTTTCATTAGTCACAACAATTTCATTCAAATTAATACCATTTGAAATTCCTGTACCAAAAGCTTTTGAAAAAGCTTCTTTTGCTGCAAATCTTTTAGCGTAACAATTATTGTTATTCTTTAATTTGCTACATTTAAATATTTCTTCTTTAGAAAATAATCTACTTAAATATTTTTTATTTTTGATTAATTTGGTAATTCTATCAACACAAACAATGTCAGTGCCAATTCCATATATCTTCATAATGCTAAAATTTTTTTAAATGATTCAATTGATTTTCCTAAACCAACAAATATAGCTTCACCAATTAAAAAGTGACCTATGTTAAGTTCATTAATTCCTTTTATTTTAGATAAAATTTTTGCTGAATGTAAGGTCAATCCGTGTCCAGCATGGACTTCTAAACCTAATTTATTACCAAGTTTCACGGCTCTTTTAATTCTAAGTAATTCATTTCTGTAATTTTTTTTTTGATTAATTAAATTACATAATTTACCTGTATGAATTTCAACACAGTCTGCATTTAATTTTTTTGTTTCATTTATGTCATTTATACTTGGTTCAACAAATAAACTAACTCTAGAATTATTTACTTTTAGTTTTTTTATAATTTGAGATAAAAATTTTCTATTGTAATTTAAATTTAAACCGCCCTCTGTTGTAACTTCTTTTCTTTTTTCTGGAACAATGCAAATAAAAGGTGGCTTACTTCTTAAGGCAATATTAAGCATTTCTTTAGTTGCGGCAATCTCTAAATTTAAAGGGATTTTTAATTTAGATTTTATTTGTTTTAAATCCAGTTCATTAATATGCCTTCGATCTTCTCTTAAATGAATTGTTATAGAATCCGCTCCTTTTTTTTGAGCTAATAAAGCCGCTCTTAATGGGCTTGGATATAATTCACCTCTTGCATTTCTTACCGTAGCAACATGATCAATATTAACTCCAAGTCTAATTTTTTTCATTAAAGATTTCTGCTTCCAGGTTTAACTGGTTTGATGGAAGAAAGTTCTTTAGGTAATTTATCTTTTGAAAAAGTTGGAATATTTAATTCAATTTGAGAAACAATTTTATCTTTAATTATAGATTTACCATTAGATCTATTAATTATGCAAGCATACCCAACAATCGTACCGCCGTTTGATGTTACTAAATTAGAACATTCCAAACTTGATTTACCCGTTGTGATAACATCTTCAATTATTAAAACCTTAGAATTTTTTTTAATTATAAAGCCTCTACGTAATTGAAATTCACCGTTTACTCTTTCTGAAAAAATAGTCTCTTTTTTTAAAATTTTTCCTATTTCATATCCAATAATTAACCCTCCCATCGCTGGAGATAAAATTAAATTAAAATCTGAAAATTGATTTTTAATCTTTTCTGCTAATGAGATGCATATTTTCTCTGCTTTATACGGTTTACTCATTAATTGAGCGCATTGAACATACTTTGGGCTATGTAAACCTGAAGAAAGAATAAAATGTCCCTCTATTAAAGCTTTAGTTTCTTTTAAAATTTTCAAAGATTCTTCTAATGAAAGCATTTTTTTTCTGTTTGTGTCGTATTATTTTAAAATTTAAATTACTTTGCTTTATTTGACTTATCAAGTTTGTAAAATTTTTCAAATCCTTAATTTGCAGATCTAAAGAAAATTTGTAATAATCATCTTTTCTCTCTACCAATTCTACATTAATTATATTTCCTTTATTTAATCCGATTAAATGGCAAATATTACCAAGAGCACCTGGCTTATGGGGTAAATCAACTTCGATTGTACTAGAATAGTTTTTTTTAATATGTTTACTGCTCTCTAAAGATTTATCTTGCCAGTATCGTCTTATTGACGCTCTAGCCTTTCCAGTTTTTGCAGAGCTTAACCAATGTAAAGATGGAGAAGCATTTTTAGAAGTTAAAATTTTTATTATATCACCATTTTTTAAGATTGTTTGTAAAGTTTTATCAGTTCCATTTACTAAACAGCCTATTGCACTATCTCCAATTTTTGTATGAACTGCATAAGCAAAGTCGATTGGCGTTGCATTCATTGGTAATTTTATTACGGCACCCTTAGGACTGAAACAAAAAACATTTTCTTGAAACATTTGTAGTTTCGTAAATTCATAATAATGTTCGGGACTATTTCCTGTTTCGATAATTTCAACTAAATCTCTTAACCAATCATATTCTTTCCATGATAGGTCTGAAAATTTTTCAGATGATTTATATTTCCAATGTGATGCGATCCCACGTTCAGCAAACTCATTCATATCAAAAGTTCTTATTTGAATTTCAATTCGATTTTTTTTTGGTCCTATAACTGATGTATGTATTGATTTATATTTATTAATTTTTGGTGTAGAAATATAATCTTTGAATTTTCCCGGTATCGTAGAAAATTTACTATGAAAAACACCTAAAGTTTTGTAACAATCTTCTAAAGAGTTAACAATTATTCTAAAACCTATAATGTCTGTTATCTGTTCTAAGGATATTTTTTTATTTTGAATTTTTCTCCAAATAGAAAAGGGTGTTTTCTCTCTCCCTGAAATTGTTGCACTTATCCCTTTTTCTTTTAGAAGTTTAATTAACTCAACTGAGATAGAGTTAAATGTATCTTCTCTATTGTTTTTAATAAATTTTAATCTTTCTAAAATAAGGTCTCTGGCAGGTTTGTTTAAAACTGAAAAAGATAAATCTTCCAACTCGTCTCTAATGGTGTTCATGCCCATTCTGTCGGCAAGGGGAGCATAAATTTCCATGGTCTCTTTAGCTTTGCGTATTATCTTATTTCTATCTTTAACAAAATGAATGGTGCGCATATTGTGAAGTCTGTCTGCTAACTTAACTAAAAGAACTCGTATATCTTTTGATGTAGCTAAAATAAGTTTTCTAAAATTTTCTGCCTTTGAATCAGTTGAAGCTTTTGTTTCGAGTTCGGATATTTTAGTAACACCATCAACTAAATTCGCAACTTCTTCACCAAATTCTTTTTTAACACTCTCATATGTAACTTTAGTATCTTCAATTGTATCGTGAAGTAATCCAGTAGTTATTGTAGCACTGTCTAGTTTTAAATCTGTTAAAATTTTTGCAACAGCAACTGGATGTATTATATATGGAACACCCTCTTCTCTTTTTTGATTCTGATGAGCTTCTAAAGCAAAGCTATATGCCTTATTTAGAGTTTCAGAATTTAAAAATTTATTGTACGATTTAATTTGATCAATTAATTCGTTGTGATTAATCATGATTTAATAATAACATTTTTATTCAACCTTGTAATCTCAATCCTAGATTTTTGATCTAAGTTATTGATTAAATATTTGACATTTTTCTTAATAATTGGGTGAACCCATTCAGGGTCGATTTGTAATATTGGATAAAGAACAAAATTTCTCAAATGGGTCTTTTCATGCGGTATTTTAAGATTATTTTTATTAGTTATTAAACCGTTAAAATCTATAATATCTATATCGCAAACTCTAGGGTCATTTTTTTGTGATTTAATTCTACCGATTTTATTTTCAATTATGGTAATTTCTTTCATTAATAATTTTTCATCATATGGATAATTTGCTAATACACCTACATTTAAAAAAAAAGGGAGTTTTTTATTTGGATAAGAAGGTGTTTTATAAAAATTAGAGATTTTACTTATTTTTACTTTAGAATTGATTAATAAATTTATAGCAATTGAAATATTTTCATATTTATTACCAAATTTTGAATCAAGGTTAGAACCAATGTTAAGATGTATCATTTATTATTTTTACTTAATAATCTAGCTTTTTCCCTATTCCAATCTCTTGTTTTTTTAACTTGCCTTTTATCATAAAGTTTTTTTCCTTTGGCTACAGCAATTTCAACTTTTACTTTACCTTTAACAAAATATAGTTTTGTAGGTATTAAAGTTAAACCGTCCTGGTTAATACGTCCAATAAGTTTATTTATTTCTTTTCTTTTTAATAAAAGTTTTCTGTCACCTTTTGGATCATGATTATTATAAGACGATTGTCTATATAATGGTATGTGAGAATTAATTAAAAATAATTCTCCGTTATTATCTACAGCATAAGAATCGGCAATGGTGCCTTTGCCATCTCGAAGAGATTTCACTTCAGATCCTTTTAATGAAATACCTGCTTCTAACAACTCAATAAAAAAATAATTAAAACTTGCTTTTCGATTTAAACAAATAATTTTTTGACCAGAAACTGCCTTTTGTTTCATTAAAGAATTTTGGCCACTTTAAGAGCTTCAGATATTTTTTTTTTAGAAGTGTCGTGAACCTCAACAAGAGGTAGCCTGACTGTTGGACTACACATTTTTAACAATGAAGCAGCGTACTTAACAGGTGATGGATTGCTTTCTAAAAACATAGCTGTGTGTAATGGCTGTAGAATTTTATTTATCTCTGCAGCTTTATTTATATTTTCTGCACAAGCTTTCTGAAATTCAGAGGACAATTTCGCAGCGATATTAGCGGTTACTCCAATAGCACCTACACCTCCAAGTTTGTTAAATTCTAAAGCATTATCATCGTTGCCTGTCAGTTGTATAAAATCATTTCCCATGGCTTTCTTTTGTAGCTCAACTCTTTTTAAATCTCCCGTAGCATCTTTGACTCCTATAATATTTTTTAGTTCGTATAATTTTGTCATAGTTTCAACTGACATATCAATTACCGAACGTGAAGGAATATTATATATTACGATTGGTATTCCAACAGAGTCATTAATTTTTTTATAATGTTGGTATAAACCCTCTTGATTAGGTTTGTTGTAATAAGGGGTTACTATCAACAAAGCATCTGATCCTGCCTTTTCAGCAAATTTTGATAGTTCAATTGCCTCATCTGTTGAGTTAGATCCTGTTCCAGATATTACTGGAATTTTGGAATTACATTCTTTTACAGAAATTTCGATAATTTTTTTATGTTCGTTATGAGATAAAGTCGGCGACTCACCAGTTGTACCCCCGGGAACAATTCCGTTAGTCCCATTTTTGA
>Ga0233444_10003207_pt1 | contig 16452 bp, 15 predicted proteins | sample SI_124_October20_6_FD_182792 | JGI IMG/M metagenome (GOLD analysis project Ga0233444, IMG submission 182792) | Seawater microbial communities from Saanich Inlet, British Columbia, Canada - SI_124_October2016_10_MG | ecosystem: Environmental > Aquatic > Marine > Inlet | place: Canada: British...
TATTAAGTTTTGTGTCGGATAAGTTTCATCAAAAATAAATTATCAAACTCTTGAATTATGAAGATTGTTTCAACTTCTTCTCGCGGCAACTTTATATACGAAAAGAATGAAAAAAAAATTCTAGAACTTGTTCACCCTAAATGGTATTCAAAAAAAGCTTTTGTCGAATACGACAACAAGAAGATAAAAATTGAGCCCAAAAATTATTGGGGTTCAAAATATATTATTTTAGAAGAAGAGGATGAAAAAGGAAGTATTGATATAGATTGGAAAAATAATATTACTATCACTTTTATAGACCAAAATCAGACTACCCAAATATTTAAAATGGAGGAGAAAGGGTTTTGGAAGCAGCAGTTTGAATTCTCAAATCTAGAAGAAGAGTTGGTGGTGGTTTTAACCCCTCTAAGCAATTGGAAAAACTGGCGAAATGATTTTGCAATTGAGAGTAGCCCTAAGTATTCTGATCAAAAATGTTTTGATGAATTGATAATTTATTGTGGGTTTGTCGTTCGTTTAATTCAACAATATGCTAGTGCAGGAGTTATGTAGTATTTTTATCTTGGCTTGCTAAATGGTTAGGGATATAAATTCAATTAAAGTTCACATTATTGGTGGAGGGATTAGCGGGCTTGTTGCTGCTCTGGTTTTGGAAAACAATGGCATTTCTCCTGTTATTTTAGATGCTGAGAGTCGTGTCGGGGGGCGGCTAAAGACGGATGTTGTAAAAGGGCATCAACTAGATCGCGGATTTCAAGTGCTTTTGTCTAGCTACAGCGCGGCTAAAAAATATTTAGATTATAATGGTCTTTGTCTTCAAAAACTAAAGGCTGGTTCTTGTGTATTTGCAGATGGAAAACAATATTTATTTGGAGATCCCTTAAGGGACTTGTCTTTATTTATACCCACAATATTCTCTCCTTTAGGCACCCTAAGTGACAAACTTAAAATAGCAAAACTAAATTTTCATCTTCAGAGGAAAACCATTGACAAGATATTTGAAGATCGAGAAATTACCACAAAAGAATATTTATCCGTCAAAGGCTTTTCAAAAAAAATAATTAAAAACTTTTTCACCCCCTTTTTTAGTGGTGTATTTCTTGAAAACGAACTTAGCACCTCTAGTAGAATGTTTGAATTTGTTTTTAAAATGTTTGGCGAAGGATTGGCCCTACTGCCAAAAGGTGGAATAGAAGATGTTTCTATACACTTAAAAGACAAGCTTCAAAAGACGGAGATTCATCACAATTCTTTTGTTTCTAATGTTAAAGAAAAGGAAATTACGATGTCCGACGGTAAAAAAATTAAGACCAATTATACCATTATTGCCACTGAGCCAACTAACTTGGTTGAAGGTTTAAAAGGTCAAAAGGTGGACTGGAAATCTTGTCAAAACCTATACTTTACTTGTTCTAGCCGTGTTTATGAAAAGGCTTTTATAGGTTTAGTTTCCAACCAAGAGTGTTTGATTAACAATATTTTTTACCCCACAAGCATACCAACAAGCAAAAAAGGAAAAGACGAACTAATTTCAGTTACAGTTGTTAAAGACCACGGCCTAACAGAAAAAGAATTAATTGAAAGAGTGAAAAACGAGCTCAAAAAAGAATGTAAAATTGAAGGTGTTAATTTTTTAAAGTTGTACAATATTCCAAAAGCCTTGCCTAAACTAAACAACTTACAATATGATATTACCCCCTCAGAAACCAAACTTAAAGACGGTATTTTCCTTGCTGGAGATTTGCTGCTTAACGGGTCATTAAATGCAGCTATTCTGGCAGGGGAGAAAGCGGCATTGGGGGTTTTGGAAGCGTTAAAAAATAGTGTTGTATTGGGTTAGAAACGGCTAATTACAAGCATTTAAAGTATTCAAAGGGTTCTAGGCAAGATATACATCTGTACATCGCTTTGCATGCTGTCGAGCCAAACTGGCTTACAAGTTCTGTTTCTTTGGTTTTGCATCTTGGACACTCTACCAATTGTTTTTTTCCTAAAAGAATGTTTTTGTCTTTGGTTTTGTTTGCTGGAGGGGCTATCCCATAATTTCTTAGTTTTTCCTTAGCTTCTTCTGTTATCCAGTCGGTTGTCCAAGCGGGGTCAAACTGCATTTTAATTTCATAGCTTTTTACTTTTAACAGCTCTAGTTTTTCGACGATGTCTTTCTGAAAACGATCCATTGCTGGACATCCTGAATAGGTTGGGGTTATTACAACTTTAAGGCTGTCTTCTTGATAAAAAATATTTCTTAGAACCCCTAGTTCTTTTATGCTGATAACAGGTATTTCAGGATCTGGTATGTCAGAAATTACTTTTTTTATGTCTTCAAGACTTGCCATATTCTATGTCCACTTAGCTTTTGGAGGCATTGACATTAATATTGCTTCTGTAGAACCTCCTGTTTTTAAGCCAAACAGGGTTCCTCTATCCCATATTAAGTTAAACTCTACATACCTTCCTCTTTTTATAAGCTGTTGATCTTTTTCTTCATTAGACCATGTTTGGTCTTTGTATTTTTTTACGATTTTAGTAATAGATTCTAGTGTAAGTTTTCCAACGTCCTTAACAAAGGAAAAATCTTTTTCCCAATCTCCTGTATTTAGATGATCAAAAAAAATTCCTCCTTCTCCCCTTGGCTCTTCTCTGTGAGGTAAATAAAAATATTCGTCGCAATTCTTTTTAAATTTAGGGTAATATGTTGGATTGTGTTTTTCACATGCTTGTTTCATTTTAGAGTGAAAAAAACTTGTGTCGTTTTTGTTAATGAAAGTGGGGGTCATGTCTGCTCCACCACCAAACCAAGACTGTCCAGTAACTAAAAACCTAGTGTTAAAGTGAAACGCAGGAACTTTAGGAGACTCCATATGAGCAACAAGACTTATCCCTGAAGCCCAATATTTTGGCGATTCTTGAGTCCCCTTGATTTTGTCTCTATATTCTTTGGTAAACTCTCCAGAAACTGTAGATATATTAACGCCCACTTTTTCAAAAACATTACCCTTCATAATGCTTATCTCTCCTCCTCCTGACCCTTTGTGCTTCCAGGTTTTTCTCTCGAAAGAGCCGGTGTCTATTTCTTTAAAAGCAGCGCAAAACTGGTCTCTTAGGTCTCTAAACCAAGCTTGTGCTCTTTGTTTTTTTAATTCATTGTTTTCCATTCTAACTCGAAATATTCTTAAGGATTGTCTTCTTGGCGCCATTCTGCGAAACTATTGGCTGTCTCACGTAAAAAGCCCTTGACCAGCTTTGCTCCTTTGGGTTCGTTTCTTTTTAGTATTTCTACGATTTCAATAAGCATATTTTCGCATGTTGGCTGGTAGTCGACTAACCTAATTCTTTCGTTAATTGATTCAATTTCTTTAAACCTAGTGTCTTTTCTTAAGATAAGTCTATGGTCAAAAAGTGGCAATATTTGTGTTTTAACTATTTTTTTTATGTCTCCAAAATCAACCACCATTCCACAATCTGAAAGCCCTATCTCACTTTTTGGCGTCCCTATAAAAGTCATTTCAAGGTGGTAACTATGGCCATGAATATCCTTACACTTTCCGCTGTATCCGTCAAGTGCGTGAGCAGCCTCAAAATCAAATTCTTTTGTTATTCTAATCTTCACTTTACTTTAATATTTAACAAAATTACGATTAAAAGAGAAACAATTTTTTAATTCAACACTATAAATATTTGCCTCCCTTAATTTTCGGATTATTTATTTTTAAATTACATTAGAATAATGTATTCAAAAAAAGATAGCTTTCTAACCCTCTCATCAGAGCTAGATTTGTTTATAAACAAGTATTATAAGCACGAGCTGGTAAGAGGTGTTTTGCTTTCTTCTGTTTTTTTGGTTTTTCTTTTGGCTGGTGCTTGGTTTTTAGAATTTTTATTTAGGTTTTCCTCTTTTGGCCGCGGTGTTTTGCTTTTTGGGGGGGCATTATTTGCATTAATTTATGTTTCAAAGCTTATTATATCTCCTTTAATTAAGCTTTTCGGACTACACGGAAGAATGTCTCATGAAGAGGCTTCTATTTTGCTTTCTAAAAAAATACCAGAAATTGGAGACCAACTGGTCAATGTTATTGGGTTAGAAAAACAATTAGAAAAAACTGAAACCGATCTTTTAAAAGCTTCTATAGAGCGAAAGGCTTTAAACTCTTTAAGGTTTAATTTTAGAAACTCTATTTCTATAAATGATCAAAAAAAAATGCTTTATGGTTTTTTAGTACTTTTTTTGTTCTCCGGGGCTTGCTCTTTTATTTATCCTGATTCAATTATTCCTCCGCTTAGAAGAGTGGTCTTTTTTCAGAAAAACTTTGAAAAGCCTAATCCTTTTGAATTTAAAATTAACAATGGTGATCCTTTGCTGGTTTTGGAAAACGAACCTTTGGAGATTAACATTAAAACAATAGGAAAAACCGACCCTGAGCAGGTCTTTTTATATTCTAAAAAAAAGCGATTTTTTTCTGAGAAAACCGGCTCTAAATCCTTTAGGTATATTTTTAACTCCGTTAACAAGTCTTTTGTCTTTAATCTTTTAGACGGCAACAGAGACACTGTAAATTACTATGTTAAAGTGCTGCCTAGGCCAAGAATGTTAAAAGAAAAAAAAATTGTCCGGTACCCCGTTTATACACAAATATCAAACGATACTTTTTATGACCTAAATAAAATAATTGTTCCTGAGGGATCGACAATAGACTGGGAGATAAATTGCAAAAGTATTTCCTTTTGTTCAGCTGTGTTTGAAGACTCTATAATAAGATCAAAAAATGAATGGTTTGGTTTTTCTTATTCGCCAAAAAAATCTCAAGCTTACAAAATTTTTGTCCAGAACAACTTTTCTGATTTTACAGATTCAACCAGTTACTTTATAGAATTGAACAAGGATGGTTTTCCAACTATTGTGGTAGATGAGGTTTTTGATAGTAACAGGATTAATAAAAGACTGTTTGTGGGAAATATTTCTGATGACTATGGGTTCCATTCCTTGAAATTCTTCTGCCTTAGAAACGACAGTGTTATTTACAGTGAACTTTTAAATTACAGCGGCACCAACAGGGCAGTTTTTAATTTTGAATATGATTTTGAAGGTTTGTCACTACAAAGCGGGGATTTAGTTCGTTATTTTTTCGCTGTAAAGGACAACGATGGAATTAATGGCCCAAAAGAGATTTTATCTAAGTCTATGTTTTTAAAGGTGCCAAGCAAAGAAAGGCAAAAAGAGATCAGAAAAATCAAAAGCCTAGCAAACAACCAGTCCTTTAGTTCTTTACAAAAAAAACTGCAAAACTTTAATTCTGAACTAGAAGACATGAAAACTTCAATGCTTAACAAAAGGTCTTTAAGTTGGGAAGACAAAAGCTCCTTGGAAAGTTTTCTAAAAAAACAGAAGGAAATTCAAAATGAATTAGAAAAACTAAAAAACCAACTTCAAAATGAACTTTCAGAAAATCAAAAAGAAAAAAATGAAGAGATTCTAAAAAAACAAGAGCAAATTAATAAAATGGTAGAGGAGCTTATGTCAGATGAAATGAAAAAGCTCTACGACGAACTAAGCAAATTATCTGAAGAAATGAATAAAGACAAGGTCCTAAAAAAACTAGAAGATATTGATTTTGCCCAAGAGGACATGCTTAAGGAGCTAGACCGAACTATTGAGCATTTTAAGAAAATGGAGATTGAACAAAAAGCAAAAGAACTTTCAGAACAGCTTAAAGATCTTTCTAATAAACAAAGCCTATTAAAAGAAAAAACCGTCGACAAAGACGTATCAGGATTTGAAAAAAACAAACTACAAGAAAAAATAAAAGAGGAATTTAATGAAATACAAAGCGAACTCTCCGATTTACAAAACAAGAATAAAGAGCTTTCTAAGCCTTTAAAAATTGAAACTGAAGAAAAAGAAGAAAAAATAAGCCAGTCTTTAGAAGAATCTCTTGAAAAACTGGGTGAAAACAAAATGAAAAAAGCTAGTGAAAAACAAGGGGAAACCAGCAAAAGCCTTAATGAATTAGCAGACTCTATGGAAAAACTAAGTAAAGGAAGTGGTGACAAACCTGAAGAAGACATGGAGTCTTTAAGAGTTTTGCTAGAGCAATTAATAACTTTTTCTTTAGACCAAGAAGAGGTGCTGGCTGATTTAAAGTCTACAAAAACACAAGACCCTAAGTATATAAACATAGGTCAACAACAAAGAAAACTCAGTGATAAAATCCGAATAATTGACGACTCTTTAACCGCTTTAGCTCTAAGGCAAATTATGTTAAGTGGAAAGATAAATAAAGAGGTCCAAAGCATAAAACGCTCTTTAAAAAAGAGCATAAAAAACCTTACTGAACGAAAGACAAAAAACGCACAAATTGAACAGCAAACAGTAATGATGCATACTAACGAGCTTGGTCTTTTGTTAAGCGAAATAATAAATCAAATGCAACAAAACATGCCTGGTTCCGGGCAGTGTAATAAGCCGGGAGGTAAAAATAAAAAACCAGGAAAGGGCCTCCCTAAAAATGCAGAACAACTTAAACAACAAATTGAAGCAATGAAAAAACACATTAAGGGTAAAAAAAAGGGGGGGGAACCTGGTGAAAGCGGCTCTTCTTTTGAACAACTAGGAAGAATGGCCGCCCAGCAAGCTGCAATTAAAAAACAACTTCAAGAAATGGCTCAAGAGTTAAATAAAGATGGTTCAGGAAAAGGAAACGGCCTTAAGGATTTGATTAAAAAAATAGAAGAAACAGAGGATGAAATCATCAATAACGATATTTCCTTATCCACTATTGATAGGCAAGAAGAAATAAAGGTGAAGCTCTTAGAGCTGGACAAAGCCACAAAAGAACAGGAAGAGGAAGAAAAAAGAGAAGCAAAAGAATCCTTGGAGGACTACAAGAAAAATAATTCTGTTTTGTTTGAAAATTATTTAAAAATTAAAAAAGGAGAAACAGAGCTTTTAAAAACTATTCCTCCAAATTTGAAACCTTATTACAAAAACAAAGTAAATGAGTACTTTAAATCTATTGAAAAAGATTATGATTAGTGCTTTAAATCCCGTAGAAAACAAATTATGTTTGCGGTCTGACCCCAAGAGCTTGCTTTCCCTTGAAAGCTGGGTCAACGCCTTATGTGAAACTTACTCCATAAGTGTAGAAATTTACGGAAATATATTAATTGCGCTCTCTGAAGCTGTAAACAACGCTATTATTCATGGTAACAAAAATATTGTTGATAAAGATGCTTTAGTTGTTGCTTCTTTTATAGATGGTTTATTATCTTTTACTGTAACTGATCAGGGGGACGGGTTTAACTTCCTAGACCTGCCTGACCCTACTCTTCCTGAGAACATTGAGAAGCCTCAAGGAAGGGGGATTTTTTTAATGAACCACCTTTCCGATGGTGTTGTTTATGAAGACCCTGGAAATGCTGTAGAGATTTCCTTTAAAATTTAATTTTTGAGCATTTTTTTTCATAAAGAAAATGTTTCATTTTCTACAGATGAAGAGCTTGTTATAAAGTGGGTTAAAGACAGTGTTAATACTCTTGGGTTTGATTTGGGTGAGCTATCATTGGTTTTTTGCTCAGACGAGTACCTCAAAAAAATTAACATTAAATATCTAAACCACGATTTTTTTACCGACGTTATTACTTTTGACTATTCCAAGGAAAAGCTATTGTTTGGGGATATATATATATCAACTGAAAGAGTAAAAGAAAATGCAAAAACATATAGCTCCTCTTTTAATGAAGAATTATTTAGGGTTATAATCCATGGTGTTTTACATTTGTGTGGGTTTAATGACAAAACTGAAGAGCAAAAAACCTTAATTAGGGCCAAAGAAAATGAGTTTTTATCCTCAATTGACTGGAAAACAGCTCTTTAGGGCTGTTTCACGTGAAACAATATGCTAATAGAATATGACATAATAGTTGTTGGGGCTGGACACGCAGGAAACGAAGCTGCTGCAAGCGCTGCCAAAATGGGGTCAAGTGTTTTGCTTGTCACAATGAACATGGAAACTATTGGTCAAATGAGCTGTAACCCTGCAATTGGGGGTATTGCGAAAGGACAAATAGTAAGAGAAATTGACGCTCTTGGCGGTCAAACAGGATTTGTCACAGACTTAAGCGCCATTCAATACAAGCTTTTAAACCAATCGAAAGGCCCCGCAATGTGGAGCCCTAGAGCGCAATGTGATAGAAAAATGTTTAGCAACACTTGGAGAAAAACACTTGAAAATATTCCTAACGTAGACTTTTGGCAAGACGTAGTGCAAGAAATAATAGTAGAAAAAAACAAGGTGGTTGGTGTAAAAACATCAATGGGAGTTAAAATTAAATGCAAAGCTGTTGTATTAAATAGTGGCACTTTTTTAAACGGAACTATACACCTTGGTGAAAAACAATTTGGCGGTGGAAGAATGGGTGACAAGGCCATTAAGGGAATTACGGCACAGCTAGAGTCTTTGGGTTTTAAATCTGGTAGAATGAAGACCGGAACACCCGCAAGAGTAGATGGAAGATCTATCAACTTTTCAATTATGGAAGAACAGCCTGGGGATGAAAATCCCGGAAAGTTTTCCTACTTTAACAACACCAAATGCTTATCCAAACAAAAAAGTTGTTTTATAACCTATACTAACCAAAACACACACGAGGTTTTGAAAGAAGGTTTTGATAGAAGCCCATTGTTTAATGGCGCCATAAACTCAGTTGGGCCTAGATATTGCCCTTCTATAGAAGACAAAATAAATAGGTTTAGCCACAGGCCAAGACATCAAATTTTTGCTGAGCCTGAAGGTTGGGACACTATAGAGTTTTATATAAACGGGTTTTCAAGTAGCCTTCCTGAAGAGGTGCAGCTTCAAGGCTTAAGAACAATAAAAGGTTTTGAAAAAGCTAAAATGTTTAGACCTGGTTATGCGGTTGAATACGACTATTTTCCACCTACACAGCTAAGGCACAGCCTGGAAACAAAACTTATAGAGAACCTTTATTTTAGTGGTCAAATAAATGGAACTACGGGCTACGAAGAGGCTGCGGGTCAAGGATTAATGGCTGGCATAAATGCACATTTAAAAATAAATGGTGAAAGTCCTTTTGTTTTAAGCAGGGATGAGGCCTATATTGGAGTTCTTATAGACGACTTAATAACTAAAGGAACTGAGGAACCCTACAGAATGTTTACATCAAGAGCAGAGTATAGAATATTGTTGAGACAAGACAATGCAGATATTAGGTTGTCTAAAAAGTCTTATGATTTGGGGCTATTAGAAAAATGCAAACTTAATCAAGTGGAAGAAAAAATAGAAATGTCTAATAAGCTAATGCGGTTTACAAAAAAACTTTCTGTTTCTCCAGACGAAATAAATGACGTACTTAGTCTAAAAAGCGGAAGTAAAATAAAGCAAAAGGTAAAAGCTCCAAGTATAATATCTAGGCCAAACATTGGAATAAATGACGTTATTAGAAACAACAAATCCATTAAAAAATTTATAAATGAAGGATTAATAAGTGAAGGGGCTATAGAGCAAGTTGAAATTGATATAAAATACAGCGGCTACATAAACAGAGAAAAGGAAAACGCTGACAAATTAAAAAGACTAGAGTACGTTAAAATACCAACAGATATTGACTACTTTAAGTTTTCTTCTCTTTCCAATGAGTCTAAAGAAAAGCTAAACGAGGTTAAGCCTGTTAATATTGGCCAAGCGGCTAGAATAAGCGGCATAAAGCCCTCTGATATTTCAATATTATTAATTTATTTAGGAAGGTAAGGTTTCACGTGGAACAAAATTTAGAAAAAATATTAGTATGTCCAATTTGTGGTGGAAAATCGCATAAAAAACACGTTGAAGGAAAGGATCATAACGTAAGTGGAGAGGTATTTACTATAGTTGAGTGTGTTGGTTGTGGGTTTAGGTTCACCAACCCAAGGCCAAAAGAAAAAAATATTTACAAATACTACCAGAGTAAAAACTACATATCTCATAGCTCTACAAAAAAAGGATTAATTAACAAGGTTTATCACTTAGTAAGGTCCTATCAGTTTAATAAAAAAAAGGAAGTCATTCATAAAAGTTCCAATATAAAAAAGGGCAAAATATTAGATGTAGGTTGTGGTACTGGAGACTTTTTAAAATATATGGCTTCTTATGGCTGGGAGGTAGACGGAGTAGAGACTGACAAGGGGGCAAAAAAAGAAGCTGAAAAAAAACTTGGAAACAAAATAGAAGAAAAATTAGACCTTGTAAATGAAGAAAATAAATATGATGTCATTTCAATGTGGCATGTTTTAGAACATGTTTACAACGTAGAAGATTACTTAAAAAAAATAAATAAATTATTGAAAAAAGGGGGGGTTTTGGTTGTTGGTGTTCCTAATTGTGCTTCTTATGATGCTAAAAAATATAAGGAAAACTGGGTTGCCTACGACCTTCCTATACATTTATCGCATTTCCGAAAAAATAACATTAAAGAGCTAGCAAAAAAAAGTAGTTTTACATTAAAAGCCATAAAGCCACTATTTTTCGACGCCTACTACATTAGCATGCTTAGTGCAAAAAAATCAGGGTCTTCAATTATTTCGGGGTTTTTGCATGGATTTATTTCAAATTTCAAGGCAAAGAAGTCTGGAGAATACTCAAGCTTAATGTATTTTCTATTTAAATAGAAATTAAGGCCTTAAGACGGCTCGGCAAAGGTCTTTTCTTAGAAAAACACAAAAGAGGCGGGAAATCGGCTGTAGTGAGTTTTTGTTAACTGTTTGATTTTTAAGCTATTAACCCTTCAAGCCTTTTCAATTGGGCTTTTGGGTCTTTTTCTTTGTATAAAATATTATAGGTAGTAGAGATGATAGGTGTTTGTTTTATTGATTTTAATTTTATTACTCTAGAGTAAATGGACTTGGCCGCGTGATAGCCTTCGGCAACCATGGTCATTTTTTCTATCGCGTTTTCTACTGAGTAGCCTTTTCCAATTAAAACCCCTAAAGATCTGTTTCTGCTGTGAAAAGAATAACAAGTAACTAAAAGATCCCCTAAATATGCAGGCTGAGATATTGTTCTTTCTTTAGGGTCTAGTGATTGTAGGAGTCGCTTCATTTCGTTGGCGCAGGACGTGGTTAAAACAGCAATAAAATTATCTCCATAGCCCAAGCCATAAGCAACACCAATTAAAATTGCATATATATTTTTTATTATGGCCGCATATTCTGTTCCTATAATATCATTAGAAGTTTTAATGTTTATAAATTTTGTATTAAATATTTTTCTTATTTGGGGGTGAATTTCTGTGTTGTTGGTGGATACAGTTAAATAGCTCTGCTTTTCCAAAGCTACCTCTTCTGCATGACAAGGGCCTGAAATGACCCCATAATTAAGGTTTGGAGAAATTGATTTAAAAAATTCATGTGGAGTTGTGTTTATTTCCGGTATTACACCCTTTACAGCAGAAAGCACCGTTTTGGAATTTAGAAGCTCCCCTTTGTTTTTAAAAACAGAAAAAATAAACTCTGACGGAATTGCAACTATAACAAGGTCACTATTGTTGATTATTTCATCAATATTGTTAAAAAAAGTGATGTTTTTGGTGTTCAGCTTACAGTTGGTGAGATACTTCGTGTTTCTATTTTTAAGAAGAATTTGATTTTTTAATCTTTCTCGCCTAACCCACCAGTTTACGTGATTATTTTTTGATAATATAGAAACAATTGCCGTTCCCCAACTTCCTGCACCGACAACCGAGATTTTCATATAATATTTTTGTGTGATTTTATAACCTCTTTAAAACAAATCTTAAACCACTCTGTATATTTTTCTGGATTTGTTTGGATTTCATTTCCAATATCTTCAAGGGTTTTGTAAGTGTACTCTTCTACCTCTACTGTGTTTATTTGTGGGTATTCGTTGGAAAATCCGAAAAAAACATGGTCAAATTCGTGCTCGTATAAGTTATTGTCTAGTTTGGCCTTGTATATAAAGTCAAATTGTTTTTTGATGACACATCTCATTCCCATTTCCTCCACTAGTCTTCTATTTGCAGCTTCCAGTGTTGTTTCGTTTTGTCTGGGGTGGCTGCAACAGGTGTTGGTCCACAGCCCGCCGGAATGGTATTTTTTAAGCGCTCTTCTTTGTAAAAGCAGCTCGTTTTTGTTGTTAAAAATAAAAACAGAAAATGCTCTATGAAGAAGGCCTTTTATGTGTGCTTCTTGCTTTTCCATAAAGCCAACCTCTTTGTCGTTTTTATCAACTAAAATTACTTTTTCTGTCATTTAGAAAGTGTTTTTTTTCTGTAGGCTAGTTCCCAGGCTGTTAAAAATACAAACCTAGAAACTCTTTCTAGTTTTAAAAAATCTATTTTTTCAAAATCGTCGGTTGTTTGGTGGTAGTCTTCGTGTAGGCCCCCAAAATAGAATATTACAGGAATATTGTTTTTGGCAAAATTATAATGGTCGGATCTTTGATAGAAATTATTTGGGTCATCTTTAGCATTGTAAGTGTAATCGAGTTTAAAACCTACGTGTTTTTTATTGACTTGTTCGTTTATTGTGTGTAGCTCTTTGCTTATTCTATCTGAACCTATTAAATAAATATAGTTATTGTCTTGCTGTATGGTGTCCTGTCTTCCAACCATGTCAATATTTAGGTCCACTATAGTTTTTGACAGAGGAAAAGCAGGGTTTTCTGTATAAAACTGTGAACCGAAAAGACCTTTCTCTTCGCCAGAAACTGCTAAAAACAATATCCCTCTTTGAGGTTTAATTCCCTCGTCAAAAGCTTTTTGGAAAGCTTTAGAAATAGATAAGAGGGAGCTAGTTCCTGATCCGTCATCATCAGCTCCGTTACATATTTCTCCTCTATCGTAGCCTATGTGGTCGTAATGGGCAGAAATAACAATAACTTCATCCGTAACTCCAGGAATAAACCCTAGCACGTTTTCTCCTGTTTTTGCTTGAGAAATGCTGGTGTTAAAAGAAATAGTGTTGGTGTCTTGGTTTAATGCTTTTATTTTGTCTTCATTTACGATAAAAACTGGGGGCTGGGGTTTAGATTTTTGATTTCCATGTAACTGCATAAAGGGGTTTTTTAAATATTCTTTTATCCTTAAGTCTGAGTTTTCATAGTCGCTTTTTAAAAAAACTATGGCAACAGCTCCGTTTTTGGTCGCGGTCTGTACCTTTCTTCTCCAGTTGCCTTCTTTTTTATCTATAATATCATAGGTTGGCAAGCCTTGTTTTATAAAGACAACTTTACCTTTGGTATTTTTTCCAAGGTAATCGTTTCTTTCTTTTGTTTTAATACCATACCCTACGTTTACTATTGGTGTGTTTTTATAACTATTGTTGGTTGGGTTTCCGTAAGGGTAAAAATCATCTATGAAAGTTAGTTTTGTTTTGTTGAAGTAGAGTTCTACTTTCGAGAAGTCTAATACGTCTACAGGAAATTTTTGAAAATAGCCGGTGTCCTTAAATGCACTTTTTGTATTGGTTTCAATAAAGTGGTTTTTTATATAGGCTGCTGCTTTTTTTTGACCTATTGTTGTTGTTTCTCTTCCTTCAAACTCGTCAGAAGAAATGATTTTTAAATGGTGTTTTAATTCGTTTTGGGTGATGATTTTGGAGTATTGATCTGCTTTTTTTTGATTAGTTTTTAGGGTGTATGATCCTGGTAGTAAAACACCACAAGAACATATAAGAAAAAAAAGAGGGAAATAGATTGTTTTTTTAAGCATTTATTTTGTCCATTCTTTTCTTGTGCCTTCCGCCTTCAAAAGGGGTTTGTAAAAAAACTTCAACTATTTGAAGTGCATCTTTTTCGTTAATAAATCTAGCCGGCAAAGCTAGAGCGTTAGCGTTGTTGTGTAGTCTTGCTAGTTCTGCTATCTCTTTACTCCAGCAGAGCGCACAACGAACATCTTTGTGTTTGTTGGCAGACATTTGTATGCCGTTTCCTGAACCGCATATAAGAATTATTTTTTCACATTTTTCCTCTTTATAAACAGAAACCGCATGGTGTGCAAAGTCTGGGTAATCTACACTTTCATTAGTGTTTGTACCAACATTAATAAATTCGTGTTTAGTGGCAAATGCTTGCATTATTTGTTGTTTTAACTCAACTCCTGCGTGATCACTTCCTATGCTTATTTTCATGTTGATTCTTTGTTGATTAAAGTTTTGTAAGTTTTTTTGTTTTTATTGAATTTATATTCAATATTTAAAAAACATTAAAAAATCCTTTTTTTTTAATTTAAATACCATTTATTATCCATAAGGATATCAACAGTTTTTTTTTACTTTTTAGGCTTATTTATTAACTATTTATAAGTTCAAGTTTATTAAAAATAATCTTAATAAGTGTTTAAAATATTGATTTATAATAATTTATTTTATTATTAATTGTTTACTATTTGTTAATTAAAGTATAATTTGAATTAAATTATAAAATACAATGTCTATTTATAAACATATTAACAGACTTAATAATAATAAATGGTTTTATACAACTTTTTTTTTATTATATATAAATGTTAATTATTCTCAAGATAGTATTTACAAAGAGTTTTTTTTTAATTCGGGAGAAATAAGTAGCAAAGGATACTTAATTAATAATTTGCCAGGTGGAAAATGGGTAAGTTACTATTCCAATTCTAAAATTAAATCTACAGGATACTGGAAAAATGCTTTACTGGACAGTTCGTGGGTCTTTTATGACTCTAGTGGAAGAATAACTCTAGAAGAAAATTACAAAGAAAATCTAAAAAACGGCTATTCTAGTGAATACGATACTAGCGGGTTAATAATTAGAAAAACTTTCTATAAAGATGGCAAAAAAGAAGGTAAAGAAGTTATTTATTATAAAGGAACACAACAAGTAAAAATTGAAAACAATTACAAAAACAATATAAAAGATGGTGTATCCAAAGAATTCGATAACAATGGAAACATCTTACTCATTAAACAATACGACATGGGGGTTGTAAATAAAAAGGAAGAAATAAATAGATTCGATTCTGAGGGAAAAAAAGACGGTGTTTGGAAAGAGTACTACGAGAATGGAAAAATAAAATTAGAGCATACTTTTTTTCATGGAGAGAAAGATGGAATATCCAAAAAATACGATAAAAAAGGAAAATTACAAGAATTAGAAAGCTTTGATAAAGGAAAAAGAAAAAGTAATAATATTTCTCTAGGAATAGAACTAACAGAACTGAAATTAGAAAACGGATTTTATGCAGAGGGAATATTAGTTAAAAACAAAAAAAACGGTTTATTTAAAGTATATGACTCTCTAGGTAAAGAGCGATATTTCAATTTTTATAAAACCGACACTTTGGTTTATAAAGGAAGGTACGATTCTGTTAATAATAAAACAGGCGAATGGATGTATTTTTGGCCAAATGGAAATATAAAAAAAATAGGAAAATATATATTAAATGAAAAAAATAAAGAATGGAATTATTTCTATGAAGATGGATCTATTCAGCAAAAAGGCAACTATGTAAAAAATAAGCCACATGGAACTTGGGAATGGTGGTATAAATCGGGTCAAAAGCGAAGAATGGAAGAATACGAGAATGGAAAGGAGAAAGGCTTTGTATTTGAATACGATACTACTGGAAAAATTATTGTAAAAGGAGAATATTTCTATGGATTAAGAGAAGGGGTGTGGAAGTATGAAATAAATGATTATAGAGAGAAAGGATCTTACATTGGAGGAATGAAAACAGGAAAATGGAAAAAAACATATACCACCACAAAAAAAGATAAATTTAAAGGAGAATACCTAAACGATATTCCTATTGGAAAGCATGTATATTATTATTCTAACGGACAAATAAAAACAGAGGGGAAATATAAAGATGGAGAAAAAGATGGCGAGTGGATCTACTACAACGAGTTAGGAGATATTGTAATCACCTATCTGTATAAAGAAGGAAGAGAATTTAAAAGAGATGGAGTAAAAGTTAAGTATTGAGATATCTATTAATTATATTATTTTACACTTTTAGTTTGAAGATATTTTGTTTTGAAGATAAAATTGAATTTAAAAGGTTTGGAATTATAACTATTGGAGACCATGTAAACTATATAGGAAAACACTTATGGGAAATAAACTTTTTAATTAAAGACTCTCTTTTTTCTATAAGCTTGGAATCAAAAACCAACGATAAATTTATATACTATAATTTAAGTGAAAAATTAGAAATTAAAGAATTAGATGTTCTAGAAAAAAAAGAAACAATCTTTACTATATATAAGGATTTAAATAAAATATTTAAAAATAAAACAAAAATTAACTTTAATATCAATAACAGTTATTTTATACAAACAACTGAAAAACCAAAAAACCCAAAGATAATAGGGGAGATAAAAGATTTTTATAAAATAGAAACAGTAAGAGATAAATATACTTTAGTAAGAACAGTACAAAAAGAAATGTTTATTTATTGGTATATATTAAAAAA
>Ga0233444_10003208_pt1 | contig 16451 bp, 19 predicted proteins | sample SI_124_October20_6_FD_182792 | JGI IMG/M metagenome (GOLD analysis project Ga0233444, IMG submission 182792) | Seawater microbial communities from Saanich Inlet, British Columbia, Canada - SI_124_October2016_10_MG | ecosystem: Environmental > Aquatic > Marine > Inlet | place: Canada: British...
AAAGACCAGATCGGTGAAATGATGGGGCATTCAAATTCGAAAGTTACAGAACATTACTTCGGATCATTAGGAGTCGAAATAATTAGCGATATCAACAAAAAACTACCAAGAAGAAAAGAATGAATCCTTGCAAGGTTTATCGCAAGGTTGTTAAGTCAAATAGGTAATGTATGGACATGTTGGAAGTGGTTGGTACAAGCAACCCTCTTTAAAATGCACTGAAAAAAGGTATTTAATACCCTGGCAGTCAAGAGGTCGAGGGTTCGAATCCCTTCTTCTCCACAAATCTGTTAAACACCCCTTTTTAGGGGCTTTTTTCTTTGCAGATGAAATGCAATACTCTCACTTTTATTTGGTTTTTGGCTATTTTGATGATGTGGACAGTAAAGGACAACGTGTCCATTTTTAAATAGTGTGGACAGTAAACTTTTTCTTACTTTAATGGTTTAAAATTAACAAAATGAAGAAATTATTTCTTAGTTTATTTATAACTATTTTTTCAGTTAATTCTTTTTATAGTGAGAACAATATTGAGAGCTGTTTAGTTTCTGTTACATTATACCGTTCAAATAGGCAACCACTTTCTAACAGTTTAGTAACTTTTCAAAGTGATGATCAAAAGCATCATGTAGATATTATAACTAAAGAAAATGGACTCTGTATGGTATCTCTAAATCAAAATACTCATTATAATATTTTATATGAAGACATTACTTATTGTCAAATGTTTAAAATACCCGCGACTACAAGATTAGAAATTACCGGGCCCATGGTTATTGATGGAGGACTATTTGCAAACCTTGAAATTTTAATTTCTGATAACCAAGGAGACTATTCCCTTCTTGTTAATGAGAAAATTATTTGCGAAAGTATTTCTACAGGGAAAGAGTATGTAAATAGTACCAATGAAAAAGGGATTGTAAAATTTTATGTCCCAAGAAATCAAGAATATAAAATCAGTTCAGTATATGAAAAAAACATTCTCTCATACTACATTAAAGATCATAGCGGAGCAACTATTCAAGGGATTAGACTTAAAGCATCTACAACACCAGAAAATATGTACCATGTTAGAATAGCAAAAGCAGAAGCAAAAGCAATAGCCTTTGAAAAGCAGCGTCTTTATGACGATTCTTTAAAAGGAACTATACCCATCACAGTAATTCTTTTTGCTAATTTAGAGTCCAAAAATAAAGAATCAACACCGGTCGTTATGGGTACCTTAAAGTTGTATGATTCTCCAAATAAACTAAACTATTTATGTGTAATTGTTTGTAATTGGAATATTGAAGGACTTTGTAATCAAGGTAAAAGACTTTGTTTGGGTAGTGTTACCAACAATGATGGTACTTACTCTAGCAATGTACTTCCCTTAAAACTAAAAAGGGGAGAGTATCAATTTTATGCTGAAAATGATTTTGGTAATATCCAACAGGAATTTTCAGTAAAAGTTCCTGTAGCAACTTCTTTATATTTTTTACTTCAAAAAGATGCTGAGTACAAAATCACTGCTCCAATTTGCATAGAATATTAAATTTTACATTTTAGCATTAATATTTACCTTAAAATAGGTATTGAATATCTATATGTTTTATAGTTCTTTTGCTTACTAATAAAAGAGGTGAATAAACAGGAATATTTAATTTAATTATTCACCTCTTTTTAAGCTAAAATTTATCCTTTTTTAAAAAATATTAATTTGTCTTTTCTTGTGTAAACTATTTTATTTGGAGTATGAAATTTCACAATATAAATTGGTTTACAGAATTACGGCCTTTTGAAAAGTCTTTATTTCTTTTTGCAGTACTCTCAATCATATTGATGATTTGCTTATAGATTAGATATTTTTATAGATAATTAATTGTCACATACATATATAAATTTATTAGTCCTTTTTAATAAAAAATTATTTTGTAGTAATGATATTTCTTTATTTATTTAGATTGATATTTCACAATTTTAGAAATGTTTGTTTAGTCATTTAAAGGGGGGATATTCATAACCCTTCCTCCCTTTGGTGTAATATTTTCTACGGATCTACATCATTTAGTAATAATTAGAGTTTTTTTTAACTAAATTCGCGATGTTGATATTCACGTATTGACAAATAAGTTAAAAGGGTATGTTTGGTATGGTTGCCTTTCATATCCTTTTTTCTTACCTACAAAATCACATAATTAAAAAAATGGAATTCAGAAGATTTAAAAGAAAAGGACTTATTTTTAATAATAATAGCATTGGACTTGGTTTAGAGTTAAGAATTAAAAAAAAAATTAAGGTTTTTAGAGTTGAACGCTTAGAAAAAGAAGATCATAAGTTTGAGTATTTGATTTATGATGGTGCTGATTTAATTGAGGAATCTCTAAAAAAAGAAATATCATATTTTTTTGAGTCCAATGATTCTCAATATTCTTTTTTTGATGGAGAATTAAAAACTTGGAATAAAATATCTTAATTTCTAATTACTTTTAATATATGATGCCTTTTTCAAAAGCAAGAAATTATGCATTTGGAATTTTAAAGTAATTCAAAATGTATACAGAAATAGTAGATAATACCCAGGCTAAAAATCTGCCACTAGTTTATACTATAGAAATAGGCCAGCCAGAAGATGAGTTCTATAAATTCTACATCGGTAAATCATCAAAGGGCCACAATAGACCGCTTAAAAAATATCCAAAAAACGTTAGTAACTTTGAAAGTAATATATATAGAAAATCCTATAAGAATGGTGAAATCATAGGTAAACGTCCAGCTTGGAGAAAACATATACATCCTGTACTATCAAAAGCAAAACGAATGAGCTGGGCAATTAAATTAACTTTAGACCCTGTCGATTCTATTTATGAATTAGATGTTTTTGAACAACTCAAACTCAACATAATGATAAAAAAATATGGAATTGATAAAACACTTAATATTCAATTGGTTAATGAAACTAATCATGCAAAAAGTAATGGAAAAAGGTAACTGGTACAAGTCAAATAATATTTAATATTATTTAGCACATTTTAAATCATATATTATTCTAGTTTTTTTCAATTTGCTTTATAAATTCAATGATAAGTTGAGATTAGTTTACTTATTTTTTCTTATTATTAGAATGACAACAATGAATATTAAAACATATTTCCCATAATTTAATTTAATTTTACTTTATTATAGTCTAATTTATTATTAACATTTAATGTATGAAACACTTTTACCTAGATTGGAATTTCAGTTCTGTTGATTTTAAAATATGTTTGCCAATTTTACTAACATTAGTCTTTTTCTCAATCTATTGGTTTGTTTCAAAATCTGAAAAAATTAAAAATAATTTCTATTCAAAATATGATTTCGATATTGCTTCAGTTAAACATATTTTTTTTACTAAATATTTTGGCTTTTTCTCAATGGGTGTTATTCCAACGATTATCTGTCTAGTTTATTTACCCGAAATGTCTCTAAAAAAATTAGGTTTTAGTTTTATTTCGGATACTTTTTTATTTACCATAACTTGGATTGTAGGCCTCTCAATATTAGTAATTCCATTAATTTATTTCTCTGCCAAAAACCCTAAAAACTTAGTAAATTACCCCCAAATCAGAGCTAAAATTTGGACAAAAAAAACAATTTTCATAAATGCTCTTGGTTGGTTTTTATACTTGTTTGGATACGAGTTTTTATTTAGAGGAGTATTGTTAATTCCCTTAATTGAGCCATTAGGTATGTGGCCTGCTATTGCTATCAATATTGCATTATATTCTGCAACCCATATCCCAAAAGGTTTAGATGAGACTATAGGGGCTATTCCATTGGGATTTGTACTATGTTTATTAACGATATCCTCAGGCACTATTTGGATTGCTTTTATAGTTCATGTTGTTATGGCTTGGACCAATACTTTCACCGCATTAAAATTTAATCCTGAAATGCAATACCAAAAATAATGAGTAATTTAAAAGGTAAAGTTGCTGTAATCACCGGTTCCAGTAGAGGAATAGGGAAATCTATAGCAATAGAATTAGCTAAGCATGGTGCACACATTGTTTTAAATGGAAGAAATCAGTCTAGATTAGAAGTAGCTAAATTGGAAGTTGGTAAAATCCATAGCAATGTGGTTAGCTACTGCTGCGATGTCTCAGACCCTATTAAGGCAAATAAACTCATTGAAACAGCTATTCAAAGCTTTGGAAAACTGGATATATTAGTTAATAATGTTGGTGTTTCTATGAGGGGAGATGTTGCAGATTTAAATCCTGATGTCTTTAAAAAAGTTTTTGACAGCAATCTTTTAGGCTCTGTTTATCCTACAATTCCAGCTATAAAACAACTTCGGAAAACTCAAGGAAGTCTGGTATTTATATCTAGTTTAGCAGGGATTAGAGGATTGCCCTATTTATCTGCTTACAGCTCTTCGAAAATGGCTTTAAGAGCTATTGCCGAATCTATTAGGATTGAAGAAAAAAAGAATAATATTCATGTTGGATTAGTGTTGGTGGGAATCACTCAAATAGAACACAATAAGGAAACTATTTCATCAGACGGGTCCAAAAAAGTTTTAAAAAAAAGAGATTCATCTAAAGTTGATTCTACTGAAAGGGTAGCAAAAAAAGTTTTAAAAAATATTCAAAAAAGAAAATTTATTACAACACTTACCATTATTGGTAAATTAAATAAGTTTCTACAAGCCCGATTTCCCATCTTAGTTGAAAAAATAATTTTAGGGAACCTAACTAAATTTCAAGAAAAAAGTGAGTGATTATGCTTATTGGTAAAGATTTTGATAAAATAGAATTTTCATTTTTAGGTTTAGATTTATTAGAGCCTAACGCCTTTATTGGAGATGTCATAATTTTAATTACTGCTTTAATTTTAGCATTAAAAGTTAGAAAATTTAATGTATCTAATTCATTCACTAAAAACTGGGTTAAATTCTTTTTGTTATTTGGTTCAGGAATGTTTTTAGGTGGAGTAGGACACCTTATGTTTAATTACTTTGGATTTTATGGAAAATATATTCCATGGTTAATGGGAATTTTAGCAGTATATTTTATTGAAAAAGCAATGGTTAGTTTAATGAAAAATAATTTTAAATCATTATTTGAAAGACTAATATTTTTTAAATTATTTATTTTTCTTTCGTTAGAGGTTCTTGTTTTTTGCTTTATTGATATGTCTGTTGATCATTCAATTGGGCTAAGAGTTCCAGCAATTAATTCTACAATTGGATTTATATTTTCTTTAGGGATTTTAGGCTATAAATACAGTAAGGAAATAGATAAAAACTTTATTTATTTTCTGTATAGTGTTTTTTTAATGGTTCCTTCTGGTCTTTTTATTGCTCTAAAAATTAATATTCACCCTTGGTTTGATAAAAATGATTTTGGGCATCTTACTCTTGTGATCACCATGTTGTTTTTTTATAAAAGCATAAAATCTTACTCAAATAAAATCTTAAATTAGTTTTGACATTTTTTGGTATGAAATTTTAATTTGCTTTATTATTTTTTGAATATGGATTTTAAAATTGAAATAGTATTTGTTAATTTGAATAATCAATTAATCATATAGTTAATGAAATTTTTGTATCTAACATTATTTTTTGCTTTATCTCTTTTTTGTTCTTCTTTTGCTCAAGATAAGTATCTTGAAACAGATGTAGTTATGGATCATAATATTATGTTTTTAAAAAAAGAAATGCATAAAATAACTGCGATAGTTTATAACAAACATGGAGATATTGGCTATTTCCAAAATGGACTAAGAGAAGGAATTCATAAAGAATGGTTTAGAAATGGGAATTTAAAAGATGAAATAAACTATAAAAGTGGGGTTAAAGAAGGAGAATTTAGGTATTGGGACGATAAAGGACAATTATTAAAAGAAGGACATTTTTTAAATGATTCGTTGGATGGGTTTATTAAGGAATGGTACCACAATGGAAATATTAAACTCCAAGTACACTATGAAAATGGTAAAATGCACGGTTTAAGAACAGAGTGGTATAAGAGCGGACATAAATGGTCGGAACAACAAATGGAAGACGGTTATGTTGTTTCTGGAAGACATTTTTACAATGATGGAACTGAAATTACACACGGTAATTTTTTAAAACATTGAATAAAACCCAACTTACCTTAAAAATTTGTGGTTGGTCAAGTCTTTTTATGGGGAGTATTTTCTTTTTTAATCCTTATTTTTATGCAAATATAGAGGGGGCAAGTTTCGAAAATATTGCATGGCTCAGAAACTTAGGAGCTGCTCTAATTTCAGTAAATGGGTTAGGAGCCTTATTAGCTGCTTCAGATCCAAAAAAAGAAACAAAACTTTATGATGTTGTTTTAACTGCATCTTGTTTAGAAACAGTTGCTTTGGCATGGTCTACTTATTGCTGGGAGTTTTCTGCAACTGTTAAGGAATTAATTATTATTCCTCTTATAATGGCGGCTTTAGTTAGTATTTTATTAATAATATTTAGGCCACAGTAATGTGGTTAATAAATACTATTCTTTCCGGTTTTTTTCTTTTATTATTCGCTATTATTATGAATGCCACTATCCAATATCTCAAAATTATGACTTGGTATGATTTTTTGATGAGAATCAAAGAAAACAGCTGGTCAAAGAAAATCCGCTTCATTGATTATTTATGGCTATTTCTTGGATATCCTTTTTTATTAGGGTTTATTGTATATTTTACCTCAAAAATTTTCTTTAATTAAATTTAATTGTTGTCTATTAGTTTGTAACTTTATTAAAAAATTTTAAAATGAAAAATATTTTTATCTTTCTATTCTTAACGCCTTCAATTTTTGTTGCACAAGATCAACTAACCTTTAATGATTTATTAAAAATAAAAAATCAGGATGTTTTTTTAAAAACAGTTATTGAAAAAGGTTATTCTGAAGGAAACTCCACGGGTGAAAAATCTTATTATGGTATAGGGTTTTCTAAGGACAAAACTGAAGCTACTGATTGGGCTAAGTTCACTAATTTAACATCAGAATTTTATTTTGAACAAAGTAACTTAGAGTATGCTAGAAAATTTTCTAAGGGTAAAAATTGTTATTATGACCAAATTGTAATTGAAATTAAAAATACTTGTGAATACAATAAAATATTGAAACATTCTTCCTCCCAAAACGGATCAGTAAATTTTTCAACTTATAAATGTCCTGGAGCAAAGTATAAAGGGTATTTAGGATTTGCACAGGTAGATGGAAATGGAGTAATTCAATTATTTCCTAAATAAATTTTAAAATTTTTTAAAAATCCCAGCTCTCAGAGCTGCTGAACCTATTCCTGCTTCAGCCATAATTCCAAATTGGTCAGATATATTATATCTTCCCCCAAAACATATCCTAATGGAGTAATCCTGTCTTAAACTCCCGATCCCTATTCCAAATCCACTATAAAGATTACCTTTTTCATTATTATAAGGATAAAAATTTATCCTTAACTGAGTTCTTGTCCAATTATAAATCGTAGTGTTATTAAAGAAACTACTAAAACCACTATTATAAACAGCTTCACCTACATAGCAATAATCAACACCTAAGCCAATAAAATTTTTAATTTTTATTTCTGCAAGAAATCCAATTGGATAATTTAATTCTCCGCCTGTAGTCCCTAGCCCAAACCACCCATTGATTAAAAAGGATATGTTTTCATCCTCTTCTTGAAATTTTTTATAAAATTCATTTTGATTTTCAGAAATTAAGCCTTGCTGGGGATTATTATCTTTAAAAATTTTACTTATTTCGCGCTCTTTAAACTTGAAATTTTTATCATCAGTTTCAAACCAAATCATTTTAGAACCAACTTGCTCAAAACCATTGGGGTATTCAATTTTTTGGATTTTCCCCTTAAAGTTTCGTCCATCATTTAGAATAATAGTAACATCTTCTATTCCTTTTAATACAGAAATCTGTTTTAAAGAGTACTCTGTTTTTGATGAATTATTAATATCTTCATTAACTATTTTCTTTTCGGTATTTTCCTTAGTAGTAATCTCAGGAATTACTTTTATAGATGGATCGTCTTTTAATATTTCCTTTTTAATTTTTTGAAATTCCTTAATTTCTCCCTTACTTAAATAAATGGTTCTATTATTAGATGTTTTAAAAAAGTATCCATCTTGATCCTTTTTTTCTAGAATTCCTCTATAACCTTTACCACTTTTTGTAGTAAAAATTATAGAATCTCCAATTTCTTGTCCAAAAAAACTTAAGAAAGAAGAAAAGAAAATTAGAAAAAATAAATTTCTCAAAAATTAATCTTTTTTAGCTATGTTAAATCCCATAGATAGACCAATGTAGCCACCTTCTTTACCACTAGAATAAAATAAATTCACCGGAATATTTAAATATCCTGAATGGAAAGTTCTTCCAATAGCCCAAACCCATCCTGTTTTAAATTTAATATTACCTCTACTATCAGCCCTCTCACTAGTTAACGGTCTTGGCCCCATAGAAGCTTCATCCCAATCCCAAGAATTTATATAATTATCACCATCTTCACTCACCCAGTCTGTAATTACATCATAATCACCTCCAGGAATATCTCCATTATAATATCCTTTGGATATTTGACTTAATCTAAATGTTGGACCAAAACCAAATTCCCATCCATTTTTCGAACTCCTAAATCCATTGAGTAAGGCAAAAGAAGGACTAAACATCTCTTTTTCAATACCATTTATGAAAATTAAACCCTCTACTAAAGCTTGAAAATTACCAGCGCTTAGGTAGGAACCCTCAAATTGATACCCTATTTGAGAAAGAACAGTTGGGTTATTCATTCCCCAACCACCATAAAACTCTTCAGCTTGTAAAACTTTTGCTGTATTGCCAATTACATAGGAAAGACCCATTCTAGGGCCATTATTTTTTAAATACGTAACAGGAGCTTCAGGTGGCTGGTTAAAATATACTAAAGAATTTAAAAGTTCTTGCCTATTTTCTATTCCTAAAGCCTTATTTACAACAATCTTAACCATTGTTTGTATTTCACTATCCAGATTAATAAATTCTTCAACAGCAACTTTATCATATTCCCCACTCTCAACATTAAGAATTTTTACTGTAACTACTATTTTTTTCCCTAAACTTTCAATAGATCCTGTCACAACCTTATCTACTTTAGCCGCCTTACCAACGCTTAACAAACATTTTTTTCCAAAACAATTAGAAACATCGATCTGACTATCTTCAATTATTTCTTTTAAGTCTAGTTTATCTATAACATTAAATTGTTCAGATTTTGTAGTGACTATTCTAAGAATACTTTCAGCCATATCTGGACTAATTTTGGCCCCTTGAGTATACACACTAACCACTGCTGCAGTTTGTAATTGAGCATTAATTGTTAGAAAGCTAAAGCAGCTTAAAAATAGAAATTGTATTGTTTTATATATAAGTTTCATAATTTAAATTTTAAGTAATATTACTACTTTAATGATATTACTTATACAAAACGATGATAAAAAAGTATATTATAAATTAATTTTTGTTTTTATAAATAACTGTAAGCTAGTGTTTTAATATGAAAAAAAAAGATTTTATTTAACTATTTAGTATTGATTTAGCACTCCTTAAAATTAAAAATCTTAACACACTTTTTGGAACAATTTTTAAAGCTCTTAGGGACATTCTATTTTTCCAACCAGGAATAATGATGGGTTTCCCATTTAGGGTGTCTCTTATAGCTTTTTTAGCTACTTCACTTACCTTAGTAACAGAAATTCTTGCAAAAAACCCCCCATTATTAATTTGATTTTTCACAACATCATTAGTGGGAGTAGCACCTGGCTGTAATAAACTTACACTTATTCCATGAGCTTTCAATTCGACTCTCAAAGCTTCAGTAAAATATTTTACATATACTTTTGAGGCTGCATATATAGATTTGTAAGGACAAGGAAAGTTGGCTATCATACTGGCATTATTAAGTATATATGATGGGGAGTTATTTTTTAAATCAGGAATAAAATAGTGAGTTAGGTTAGTAGTTGCTTTAATATTTAAGTCAATCATTTTTTCAATATATTCAATCGAGTAATCTTCAAATGAACCAACACCTCCAAAACCAGCGTTATTTATTAAAAAATCAATGGAGTAATTGTTTTTTTTGACCCAATTAAATATGTTTTTAGCACTATCTTTTTCTGTTAAATCAATTTCAAAATAAGCAGATTGAACGCTGTATTTTTCTTTGATTTCTAATGATAATTTTTGAAGATTTTCATTGGGTAAAGAAATTAATAGTACGTTTCTATTTAAAGCAGCACATTCTTTAGCCATATGCAATCCCATTCCTTGGCTAGCGCCAGTAATAAGTGTGTATTTCATATTCTTAATACTTTATTCAAATGTAAATAACATTATTAATTTCTGTTACATTATATTTAAGTAATTTTTTCAAAACAAATAAATGGATTTAATAAAAGAAATTTCTTTAACATTATCAAAAAAAAGTTATAGAAACTTTATTAAATTCTTTACAAGAAAAAGACCCAGTGATTCAAGAAAAGATGTAAAGGTTTTTGAAGAACTTGCTAATTTTTACAAGTCTAGTAGCTATAAAAAACTTCCTTATAAGGGTGCTGCAAATTATCACGCCATTCGAAAAAGAATTACTAAAGAATTAATTAATTTTTTAATTATTGAAAATACAGAGTCAAAGTTTAAATCAACAAATCGTGAAGCTATGCTAACTTTAGCTAAGTATTTTATAGATTTTAAAAAATATTCAGAATCTTGGGAAGTACTTAATAAAGAAGAAAAATTATCAGAAAAGTCAAATGATTATTTAAGTAGTTTAAAAATCCAAAGATTAAAGCTAGAAATACTGCCCTATTACTCCGATGGAGACTTTAACCTCATCAAAAAAAAGATACTCCACCTACAAAAGAAACAAGCACAGGTAGATGAATTTCAATTGTATTTTATTCAAATGAAAAATTTATTTATTAGAAAGATTAAAAATGGAGATGTTAGCTTTTCTTCTAATGAATATAAAAAATCACTTCTTGAATTTGAAAATCTAAAAACAGAAATCAATGATCCACAAATCCATTTAAAAAATATTGAAATAATAAGAGTTGAATACGCAATAGAAAAAAATTACAATGATTTGGCCATAATTTTAGAGAACTACTATAAAGAGCTAGACTTTGAATTAGATAATTTTAAGTATCAAAATTATTATGCCAATATCGAATATATTATGTCCTACACTTTTTTAGATATTCGAGATTTTAAAAAATCTAATAAGCATTTAAAAAGACTTCACCATTTGATGGGTTTAGAAAACAAAATATTTTATTCTTATTTAGGAAGGTATATTGCAATTGATAGTTTTATTAAAGTTTTTGCTCATCAAATTGATGAAGCTATAAATGTAATCAAGGACACTATCAACCAATATAATGAGAAACTAAATTTAAGAGAAGTTTTAAATTTATTATTGAATTTATCTGCTTTATTATTGATTAATAATGATCACAAACAGGCTAATAAACTTATCAACCAGTTTAATAGATCAGACGCTTATTACCAAAAAAACATGGGCAGAGAGTGGTTACTTAGAAAAGAAATGGTAAGAGCATTAATTCTTCTAGATCTAAATCATATAGATTTAGCAGAAAAAACTTTAGTTTCTATAAAGCAAAAGTATGCTGACTTATTTAACTCTAAACAGTACAAAATGGTGTATCCCTTTATAAAAGCGTTAGAAAAATACATCAACGAGCCGGAGTTAATAGATGAAGAAGAACTTAAAGGCCTAGAAAAGGTATTTAATTTTGAAAGGGAAAAAGTTTTTAGAGATCCTAGGTTAATAATGTTTTACTCTTGGCTTAAAGGAAAATATACCAATCAAAAAACCTATGATGTTTTAATAAGTGAATACAACTCACTAAATTAATAGTATTCGTAATAAATTTTATCACCGGATTGGTACCCTACCCAGTTAGATGTTAATATAAGTGCCAAACTATTTATTTTTAATTTATTTATAGTACAGGTTTGAGTGTCATCCAAATTAACTGTTGATACAAAATAATTGAATGTTACCTGTGTTTTGTCTTCTGAAAATTCCCAGGTTCCTCCTGCAACATCAATACCTGCTTGATTAAAGTTATCTACATCTTTAAATTGTATAGTACCATCTTTTACAAATTCAATGTAACTTCCATCGCTGTCAATATCAAAAATCTCACCAGTATTTCCGTCTACATATTGAATAGGTCTCCATTTTTGACAAAGCCTGGTAGTTTTCCCCAATAATGTAAACCCTGGTCCTTCTTCATATTTACTACAAGAAATAAAAGCGGAAAGCAGAAAAAATGGTAGTATTAGTTTTAAAAATTTCATGATTTAATATTAATATTTCTGTAAATATAAAATTAATTATATAAAAATATTATCGCTTTAGTACCAAAGGCCTCTTATCAGATTTATTGATTAATGAATAAGAATGATACATTTGCAACTTATTTAAAATAATGAATATTAGAAACATAGCCATCATTGCCCATGTAGACCATGGAAAAACAACATTAGTAGACAAAATGATCTACGCCTGTAATGCAATAGATGAAAGAAAAGAACAAAAAGAATTAATTCTTGACAACAACGATTTAGAAAAAGAAAGAGGAATTACAATTTTATCCAAAAATGTTTCTGTTCAATATAAAGAATACAAAATTAATATTATTGATACACCTGGTCATGCTGATTTTGGTGGGGAAGTAGAAAGAGTATTAAATATGGCCGATGGTGTCTTATTACTGGTTGATGCTTTTGAAGGGCCTATGCCTCAAACAAGATTTGTTCTTCAAAAAGCAATAGAGCTGGGTTTAAAACCTTTGGTTGTAATCAATAAAGTAGATAAAGAGAATTGCAGACCAGATGAAGTTCAAGAAAAAGTGTTTGATTTAATGTTCAATTTAGATGCTACAGAAGATCAACTAGACTTTCCAACCATTTACGGATCTGCTAAATTGGGATGGATGGATGTAGATTATAAAAACCCAACTAAAGATATATTTCCTTTGTTAGATGCGGTTATAAATTATATTCCATCACCAAAAGTTCAAGATGGTAATACTCAATTATTAATTACATCACTTGATTTTTCAACTTTTATTGGCAGAATAGCAATTGGTAGATTGCAAAGAGGAACATTGAAACAAAATCAACAAATATCATTAGTTAAAAGAGATGGGGATATTAAAAAGTGTAGAATTAAAGAACTTTATTTATTTGAAGGTTTAGGAAAGGTTAAAGTTGAGCAAGTTCAGCCTGGTGATTTATGTGCAATTGTAGGATTAGAAGATTTTGAAATTGGAGACACTGTTGCGGATTTAGAATTTCCTGAGGCTTTACCAACTATAAAGATTGATGAACCAACAATGTCAATGCTATTTACAATCAATGATTCTCCATTTTTTGGGCAAGAAGGAAAGTTTGTTACTTCAAGACACTTAAAAGACAGATTAGAGAAAGAACTGGAAAGAAATTTAGCTTTAAAATTAGAATCTACTGATTCATCAGATTCATTCAATGTTTTTGGAAGAGGAGTTCTTCACCTATCTGTTTTAATTGAAACTATGAGAAGAGAGGGGTATGAACTTCAGGTTGGCCAACCACAAGTAATTATTAAAGACATAGATGGAGTTAAGTGCGAGCCTATTGAAGAGCTTACAATTGATTTACCTGAAACTCATTCAGGAAAAGCTATTGAAGTAGTTGCTATTAAAAAGGGAGAAATGTTAAGTATGGTTCCTAAAGGAGATAGAATGTTACTAGAGTTCAATATCCCTTCAAGAGGAATAATAGGACTTAGAAATTATTTATTAACCGTAACTGCAGGAGAAGCTATAATGTCACACAGATTCATTGAATTTCAGCCTTATAAAGGAGATATTCCTCAAAGACAAAATGGATCATTAATATCTATGGAAAAAGGGAAGTCAATTCCATTTAGTTTAAATAATTTACAGGAAAGAGGAAAGTTTTTTGTCGATCCAAATGAAGATATTTATGAAGGTCAAGTGATTGGTGAAAATTCTAGAGCAAACGATCTAGTAGTAAATATTACTAAGACAAAAAAAATGTCTAATATGAGGTCCTCAGGAGCAGATGATAAAGTAAAAATAGCACCTGCTATTAGATTTTCTCTAGAAGAAGCTTTAGAATATATTCAGGCTGATGAATATGTTGAAGTTACCCCAACCAAAATAAGATTAAGAAAAGTACTACTTAAAGAAAATGAACGAAAAAGAGCATCCAAGTAATTTTTGAAAGTTATAATTTCATCAAGTTTTTTTGGTTATATAGCTATATTGCACAATTACTTTAGGAAACCCATTTAACCCTATGTCTAAGCTACCTAAGGAATACAAATTTTTGGATCTGTCCGATTATGGCCGTCAACCTGCACGTTGGATAGCTAACGCCTTAAAAAAAACAGCTGTTACACCCATCCATATTACAATGGTGTTTATTGTAGCTGGAATTATTGCTATTATTTTCATTCTAAAAGAACAGCTTTGGGCCGCATCAACTTTTCTTATAATTAAATCAATTCTTGACGCAGCAGATGGCGAACTTGCACGAGTCAAACAAACACCTTCTTACATAGGCCGATATTTTGATTCTGTTTCTGATATCATTCTTAACTTTTTTATTTTAGGTGCAATTTGTTATGTCAGCCAAGGGTCATGGTTTTTAATGTTTTGTGCTTTTTGCGCCTTACAACTTCAAGGGACACTTTATAACTATTATTATGTGATTTTTCGTAATAAACACAATGGCGATAAAACTAGTCGTGTTTTTGAAGAAAAACCACCTAATGCTATGCCTGGTGAAAAACAACAATATGTCAATCAATGGTTTTGGACGTATCACTTTTTCTACAGCCTCTTTGATAAAGCTATTTACCAAATGGATAAGAAGGCAGGTAATGGTGATCATTTTCCTAAATGGTTTATGACTGTTGTTTCGGCTTTTGGTTTAGGGTTTCAATTACTGATTATTAGCATCATGCTATCATTAGGGTGGGCAAAATTTATTATTCCATTTTTTATCGTCTACTCTGTACTGATAGTCATTTTTATTTTGCTTCGAAAAGGGATTAGTTCTGGAAGAATTGGCAATTATATCAAAAAAGATGTATAGAAGAAAGTTGCCCTTAACATAAAGTTTCAAGATCCGTAGTCTTGCTAAATTGTTATTACTTACATTCCACTCCCATAAGTTGTAAGACTTACAGCGTCAGTTGCTCGAATTTGTTTAAAAGCCTTACTATAGGCTAGTAACTGTTTTAAACAATAATCTAATCGATCTTTAAAATACTGTTGTGCACTTGCACTATTATCTTCATCGTTAGCGTTAAATACTGACTCAACGTTTCGAATAATTAAATGCTCGGGCAAAAAACAAATTCGATTATTTTTATAACTACTCATACGCAATTCAGCTACAGGATAAGAGCCACCATCCGCATTAGAAACAGTAACAATTAATGCTGGTTTATGGGCTAGTTCCCCTTTACCCCACATTAAAAAAAAGTTTTTCAATCCAGCTGGAACCATTCCATGCCATTCTGGGGAAATTATAACAAATGCGTCACTACTGGCAAGCTGATCAGAAGTTGGATTCAATAAGGTTTTCCATTTATTATCGCTATTCCATATTCCTTCATCCCAGAGTGGTAACGGGTTATTAGCCAGATCAAATAAATACCGCTCATCACATTGAGGAAATGCCTCTAAGGCGCTTTCAATAACTTTGGAAATTTTAGTGCTTTGTGAATTTTGACGGTGACTGCCAGAAATAATGGTGATCTTCATAATTTTAATGCTTATGTTAATATTAAGTTCTGTACTAATTAACTACTTTTAAAACAAGTTAATTATAAATGAAAAATTTAACAACCTTTGTTTTAAGCTTTTGCTCTTTATTTCTAGTTTCTCAAGAAAATCCAAAGATTTTGGTCTCAATTGTAGTAGATCAAATGAAGTATGAATATGTAGACAGATTCTGGGATGAATTTGGTGAAAAAGGCATTAAAAAATTAGTTAATGAAGGGGTTTTTTGTAGAAATACCCACTACAACTATATACCTACCTACACAGGTCCAGGCCACGCAAGTATATTTACTGGAACAACCCCCTCTGTCCATGGAATAATTGGAAATAATTGGTATAGTAGAAAAGATTTTTCTCCTGTTTATTGTGCTGGTGATTGGGCATCTCAGACCGTTTGTTTATGTAAAAAACCTCACGAAAAGACCAACCCTGGAAGTGGTAAAATGTCACCTATCTCGTTACTATGTAATACTGTAGGAGACCAACTTAAAATTAAGGATTCTTTATCAAAAGTTTTTGGAGTTTCTATAAAAGATAGAGGAGCTATTTTATCCACAGGAACTCTAGCAGATGGAGCTTATTGGTTAAACTAT
>Ga0233444_10003213_pt1 | contig 16438 bp, 30 predicted proteins | sample SI_124_October20_6_FD_182792 | JGI IMG/M metagenome (GOLD analysis project Ga0233444, IMG submission 182792) | Seawater microbial communities from Saanich Inlet, British Columbia, Canada - SI_124_October2016_10_MG | ecosystem: Environmental > Aquatic > Marine > Inlet | place: Canada: British...
CAGCATATAGTGGAGCCATTGTTGGTAAACTATTTCCAGTTTGTGGAATTGCTATTTCTAATTGATACTGTGAACCTGTTGTGTAAGTCATATTTGAATCACATAACGTTTGTGCTTGTAATTGTAGGCCAAGCGAAACCATTACCATCATTAAAATCTTCTTCATCTTTATTTTTATTTAATTATATGGAGAGTTTAATTTTTGTTTAGGTTCAACTCTCAAGAACCTTACACATTCAAAGAATTGTTTATTGTAATTCAATAAACCCATTGGCAACTGACCAAGGTTCTTCGGCCCAAAGGTTAATTGCAATAGCACCTCTTCTACCTGCAGTTACAGGTGACACACAGTGTGCGACATCACCAGGATTAAATATTACTAATCGGTTAGGTTTAGTTTTTATTACCTCAGGTGTTTTATCTTCTCCTTCGGTATAAATCAAAAGATCACCACCAGTAAAATCAAAACCTTCAGGGTAATATACACAACCTAAAACCGGCTTAAGAGGTATGCCATCGTAATCCTTGTTTTCTTTTCTATAAGCAACATCATCATCATAGTGCATTTCTAAATTATCTTTAAAAACTACATCATCACTATGATTACCTTTAGCTTCTTGTAAACCAGTCCAATATTCAAAACCATCTAATTCTAAATTTATTCTTAAAGGAAGGTTATCATTAAAAATGTAATTTGCTAATTTTTGTTTAATATTACATGGCTCTTTTTCCCACCATCCCTTCCAATACCTATATATGCCTGGATCACTAAAAAAGGTATCATCATTTTTTATTTCATCTAATAAGGACTGGTCTTTTATAAAATTGTCAAATACAGCTATCATAGTTTATTTATTTTTAAAGTATTTTACTAATATATGGCCTGACTTATAATTAGTTGCTAAGGGTATTTGGTGTACATCGCATAGCCTCATTAACATTGCAATATCAACATCGTGTGGGTGCTTATCTAATGGATCTCTAAAAAATATAACCCCATCTATTTCACCTCGGGTTACCATAGCTCCAATCTCGGCATCACCACCCATTGGACCACTGGCTACTAACTGAACTTCTAACCCAGCATGCTTGATCATTGTACCAGTAGTTCCAGTTCCTACTAAAGAAACTCCTTTTCTTTTAAAGAAATCTAATCTCTTCATAACAAAGGCAACCATATCTGCCTTCTTACCATCGTGTGCTATTAATGCTAATTTCATAATCTACTTAGTAAATAATTTTTCAAGGTCATTTTTCTTAATTACCTGTTTAAGCATCTTAACATAGTTTGTTGCTTCTGCATAACTTGCACCTAAGTATTCAAAATAATCTTCTTCAGAATCTAGCTTACTTAAATACCTACACTGATAAAAAGCATAATCATATACCGATTCTCTCCAATGATTATAATAAGCATGATTCCTATTAGTACCTTCTGCTGTTGTAATTCTACGCCTTGCTTGTTTCATACCAAATAGATTACGGTTCTCTAAAAAGATATCACTTTTAAAATGACCAGTTTCTAAAATAGATTGTGCCATTACTATGTGTGGGTAGTCAACATTAAGATCGGTTAACATCGATATTAATTTGTCTTGAGAGAAAGTATCTACTTGAGCAATAAAAATTTGAGTTTCCCCTTCTTGTAGATTCTCAATAATAACTTCCTTTGCTGTACCTCTACCAATAGAAAATCCAATAATAGAAATTAATAATAAAATTGATAAAAGATAAAGAACCCAAGTCTTTATACATACTCGGCTATACTTTAATTGATCCTTGTCGTATTGAAATATCATATACTTTTTTTAAGTTAAACAAATAAGCATTAAAGTAAAATACCCTAATGCTATAATTAGAAAAATATCTATTGATTCTAATTTAGTTAAAAATCTTTTCATGATTCTTTAGATAAAAATATCCACAAACCTAAGTATACCCAAAATGCTGCAGGTATAAAAAAGAGGAATAAAATTCTCCATAAGATTGAGGGTATCCCTGACCATTCGCCTAACCCTTGGCATACACCACCGATGTATCCATTTATTCTATATAGTTTATTTGTCATATGTTTATTTTTAAAATTTGCCTTCAGCAACCTGAAAACAATCAAGTCCGTTTTCTCTCCACATCTTAACTACCTTTTCTCTATCATCAAAGACACAAAGAATATCATCTTTCTTTTCGCCTTCAAATAATAAATCTAACCAGTGCTTCTTTAGCTTATCATCTGGCATCCACTTAAATGGATGGCCGGTTGGTCTCATTTTTAATACATCGAAAGGAACACCAAATTTATTTAGCCATTCCTTAGTAGTATCTTTAGTAGCTTTACTTCTCCCACTGAAAATTACAATCTGATGACCGGCATCTTTAAGTATTTTAGCCATGTGAATAACTGGCCAGTTAGGTTTATCTAAACTAATGTTATTAGGATCAAAGAATTTATCCCAATCCATTTTACCGTCTTCCTTTGTAGACAATTGTCGTCTTTCTTCAATGTCAGCCAAAGTACCATCCAAATCAAAGATAACAGTATTAGCTGTACCGTCTAATTCAAATTCGTTGATGTCTAATTTAATTTCCATAATTTATTAATTTATTTAAATATAACAAATCTACCTGTAAAGTGAAAGTTTTTTAAGATCTTTTTTCTTCATCAGATCTAAGGCTCTGTATATAAATAGCCTTTTGTTTTTGTAGTCTTCTAACCTGGGAAAGTTTTGTAAAATGTTTTCTATCCTTAAGTTGAGATCTTAGCTTAGTTCTTTTTTGCTTTATCTTATACCTCTTAAGCATTCTATCAATAGATTCTTTTTCATTACGTTTTATGATTATCATATAGTATATATTTTGTTGTGCCGCAGGGGCTCGAACCCCGACTCTTCTGTACCAAAAACAGACGTGTTGCCAGTTACACCACAGCACATGGTAATTACTTACCTATTGTCTTTTACAATTAGCCTAGCTATAGTGCCTTCTAAATTTTCAATTTTTTTAATGAGGGTATTGTGAAGGTTATCAATTCTTGAATCAATCAATCTACTTAAGCCTTCAGATTCATCTCCAAAGTTTCTTTCTAATCTTTCAACCTCTGCCTCAAAGTGGTATTGTAATTTTTCTAACTCACCAGAAAAATCATCAGCAGTATCGCCAATGTATTCTTCCATGTCTTCTCCAGAAAATTCAATTTCTGAAATTTTGTTCCAAACCTTAACCATACCAAAAATCCCAATGACTACAAGAACCGATAGTATACCTAAAGTGTAATAAAATATTTCCATTTGTTTGTTTTTTTACAAAATAAAGTTCATTCCTTATTTATTATTATATACCTAAATGATGAATAGTTTAAGCACAAAAAAACCCAGGGTCCTAGAATCCTGGGTTTTGATATTAATATAAAGTTAGTTTAGAATTTTAATCCAAATCCAATCTGTAAGTTAGTTGTTTCCATTCCTAGATCATAAACGATCTTAGGATCTACAAACATAGATCCTTTGTGGAATTCAAACATTCTACCTACACCTAATTGAGCTTGATCAAAATCAAAATCATTTAGTGCAACATATCCAAAAAATCCTTTGTGGAAATATCTTCCTTCTAGACCTAATGTCATGTCCTCTGTTGAATCAGCTTGAGAAAGACTCATACCGACCATGTACTTATCAGAGAATGCGTATCCGATTGTTGGTTGGATTGATAATTCAGTCCATGCAGTGTTAGTAAAATCACTAGTACCTACATACCAATCTCCTTTTGTGTTCTGTGCGTTTGCGCCAATGCTTACTAGTGCTATTAGAGCGAGTGTTAAAATAAAATTTTTCATTTTTAAAATTTGTTTTTGTTATTATTAATTAATTATTGTCACTTTTTAAAACACTTAAATACAATGAGAATGAATCTAGTAATTGAATTTCCATAAATTTTTAAGTGAGTGGCCATGAACAGAAGTGTTCATAGTTTTTCTAATTTTTTTGTTATACTAATTATATAGCATTAAATAAAATTGTTTCAGAATTAGTCATTATCTATCTGAACTACCGAACCTGAAGGTATGTCTGTGTTTGCCGGTACAAATACACCTTCATGAATTGTTACATTATCTCCAATAGTTACACCATCTTCAATTGTACAGTTAATATCAATAATAGTACCTGCCCCAATATAAACCTGGTCACCTATAATAGAACCTGGTCTAATTAAAGAACAGCACCCAACAGTTAATCCTTTTCCAACTGTTACATCGTCTAAATTATTGCAGCCTTTAAAAAATGTATTCATAGAAGCTCCACCTAATTCAGTATTCATAACTGATAACCTATCATCTCCAGAGTCTAAGGCAATAACCCAATCAGCATCACCTGCTTGTGGATAGCTATCTTTATCAAATAATTGATAAGAGTTTTTAGGCATCAAAGATACAATTTTTTGATACCAATTATCACCTGGTGTATAATAAACGTTTAACATATTTCTAGTTGATTTTTTTATATATTTAGTTAGTGTAGGTTATATCTACATTTCCAGCCGTAGTATCAGTTACCCAGTAAGGTGGAGGTGAAGAAACACTCTGTAAGTAAATACCTTTGGATTCATTTTTCATCTCCGCTAACTCTACATCGGTAGCAAACGGTTCAGGTGGATTTTCGTTTTTATAAAATTCCTCTAATTCTTCATCGGTCATAGATTCAATCATGTCATTTAAAACCATGTCTAATGCATGTGATTCATCAAACTCTTCTGGAACTTCTGGAACTGTATGACCTTTATATCTACCCATACCTGCATTTGGTGGTTCATGGCGATCTACATAAGGATCATGTTTAGGTTTTTCCTTAACATATAATAAACTAGTACCTACCAACTCAGCAGTTAAATGCCCATCAACATAAATTTCTTTTACTGTATTGTATGGAAGTGATACTGCGTTTAATTCTTGGTACAAGTCTGATTGAGCTGAGATGATTTTTGCCACATACGCTTTAGTGTATTGAACATCATACTCGGTAGCTTTACCGTTTAGTGTAATTGTTTTTACTTTTGCCATATTGATTGATTTAATAAAAAAGGGAAGACGATGCGAAAGGATTTGAGAATACCTTTATTAACGAAAGCTGCTTTATGATAGACTACCACTCTTTGGACTGCCGTCCTATTACTTAATTAAACCGGCCGAGGCTTAATCATCGTAATTGATTATCATAATCTTCAAGTGTACCTTACGCCACATACTCTTTGCGTTGTTCAGTCATTAACCAGGGTTCAGCGGTATGCTTACCTGGAAGTCTTTGCAAAATCTCTGTTAGATTTTTAATGCGTTAAACCTAATGCTCTGGTGATTAACCAATTCTGAATTTCTCATTTGAGATATCAGTGAACCATCGTTCTAGCTTAGTGCCTTATTCCCTTTTGCTCAGGAATTTTTCAGCAACGCATCTACACATAATTGGAATAATCATCTAGGAGCTACCTAAAGTTTTCCGTTCTGTGCCTTCCCATAATTTTAAAGAACGTATTAATTCGTTTGAATTTATTATTATATACTTAGTTTAAAAATAGTTTCACTATTCAGAAGTATTAATTATACCACCAATGATTTTAGTATCAGCTAAATGGTCAAACTCATTGTATGTGTTAATCTTATATCCTGTTTCAATCACCTCAAAACTCCTAACACATAATCCTTTTAGTTCTTTACCAAAAATATCTAGTTTAGAATGTTCGTTAATGTAAGGGCCTCCGCTTGGATCTACCATACTAATCCATGGATTTGATTTCACAAGGTTTTGGTATTGTTTTCCAATAACGCTAGGTCCTACATAATGATCGTTTTCGTCATATACACTTTCATGAATCGCTTCTTTAAAATCTTCAATATGCATTGGGTGAATTCCCATCCCTGAACTATCTTTACAGTAATTCTGATATGCTAATTTATAATCATTAGAGCTTCCAAATCTACAGTGTTCAAAAGAACCTTCCCATAGGACTGAACCATCTTCTTGTTTTGTAAACGTATATACGTCTCCGTATCTATTTTTATATTCTACCATATCTTTATTTTGCTAAGAGTGAACCCGATAGGATTCGAACCTATGACCGTCGCCTTAGAAGGGCGATGCTCTATCCAGCTGAGCTACGAGTCCATGTTATTGTTTTATTCTAATTCTCCGTTACTCCATGCGTCATGAACTATTTCCATAATACCTGTATCAGTATCAGCTTCTTCCCATCCAGTAGATTCATTCCATATAAAGAATTCTGTACTCTTTGGTGTTTCAGCAATTCTTACTGATAAGTTTTCTCCGTTTACTTCAAGATCGTATTCATTAGTGGTTGCCCACCATACTTCATCTTTACTTTTTACATCAATAGTATTTTCCATGATTATAGTTTCTTTAATGTTTCGTCTTTGATACTAACGGTCTTGTCATAATACCTTTCGCCACAGATAGCATCTTTGTATTGTTCAGCCCAGTCTGGTCGGATTGAATAACCGTTTGCATTAGTTCCAATAACTCTTCCCTTTTCAAGTTTGTCTCTGAACACTGGAAGTACATTACCATCACGATCAGTTTTACCTTCAGGATGTGGTACACATGTCATTGGCCTGATCCACGAAACTTTGTCTCCTACGTTTAATTCTACTTTTGTCATTTTTATTTATTTAAAGATTAGTACCGCTGGGCGGAATCGAACCGCCACGGGCTTTCAGCCCAACAGATTTTAAGTCTGTCATGTCTACCAATTCCATCACAACGGCATTCGTTTTTACTTCTTCTTATTCTTATGGTTTACTGTGCTCTTATTAAACATAATTGAAAATAATACATTTAATCCGAAGGCTTGCCAGAATCCAATAGGATTAACAGCATCTATAGCCGGTACGAGGCATGCATTCCAGAGCCATTGTGTAGGCCATGCTAATATCAATGCCAAAATCACAAGGCCTAGTATAAGTAAAAAGGCGAATGCGAAGGGTGCGGTAATTTTATTCATATTTGTTATATTGTTTATAGTATAATTATAATAGGTTAGAAAGGATTCTGAAAGTGTTTATTAAAAAACTTTTTTATTCTTCATCATCACTGTAAATTCCCCACAGAAATATAACTAAAAAGAAAGGCCATGCTACAAACCAAAATAATCTTTCAAAGTTAGTAGGAGGTTCCATGTCTAATCTATCAAAGAGTATATCAAAGCATAACCCACACACTATACCTATTCCCATATAAATAAGTAACCAGTTAGTTAGCATCAATCATTTCTTTGATTTGTTTATCTTCTACCATTCCAATCTTTTTACCTTTAATCTCGCCATCTTCAAAATAGATAAGTGTAGGAATACTTCTAATACCGTATTCTTTAGCAAGATCTGATTCTTCATCTACATTACAAAAGATAACTTCTATATCTGGATTGTCAGTAGCAAATTTCTCAAGTTTAGGTTTCATTACTTTACACGGTCCACACCATGATGCCCAAAAGTCTACTAATACTTTAGGTCCTTTTAAATCTTCTTTAGTCATAATAAGTTTTTTATTTCTTTATTTATACAGGCGGATCTAAATGTACTGCTTGGTACAATTGGCTTCCTAGTATTAGATTAGTTGTAGTATCAGGGATTCCCTTTCCTACATAAGGCTCAAGTTTTTGCATAGCTTCAGTAATGTCCTTTGCTATAATATTAATTTGCTTTTGAGTACCATTATCTAAATAGTCACATTCATAGATGAGGTGATCTTTAATTTTAGAAGTTTCAATTACTTCAATACTTAGAACTATGGTTCGCCTTTCAATATTGTTTAATGAATTAATTAAATCGTCTTTCTTCCTTAGGTATTTTTTCTTGAGCATGTTACTATGTTTATTATTATATTGCAAATATGTATTTTGTTTACGGTCGGCCGAGAGAGATTTGAACTCTCATGTAACCAATTACTCTTTCTACAAGGTATAAGCTTGAGGAGATACCGGCCGATGTTTAGTTAACCTATAGCGGTTACTATAACAGAAGAGTCTATCGCGGTAAACTCTCCACCGTCAAATATCTGACAATGAGTTAAACTACCTTTTTGTTTGTTCACCAAAAGGGTATCAGTTCCAGTTGGTGTAGAGATAGTAAACACGGAGCCAGGGAGGAGGCGCCACAATTTGTAATGGTTACCCTTAACAGGTTCTTTGATCGTCCAGTCTTTAATGTTTCTTGACATGGTTTCTAATTAAAAAAGTTTATATAAAAATGTAGAGTTGTTTTCTGAGTTCTTAGATGGTCGGCACATTATTCAAATGGCGGTCGCACATTCTGCATAGTCGCACATAGTTCCCTTAGAGTATATTGTTAGCCCAGGAGGTTTCCAATCCAAATATATGACAGAACGCCACCGTAAACGCGAAGAGAAGAGTTAGTAATAGTAGTCCGATTGCGCCGTTGCCTAAACACCATAGACAGAGTTCAGCAGTTCTTTTAATTTTTTTAGTCTTCATATTCATCGTTCCATTTGTTATTATTATATAGCATCACTATCAGTTTGTTTAAATGCATTACCTAATTTTTTTTCTGCCTTTATCTTAGCCACATCTTCCTCTAAATAATCGTATCCATCATCATAAGTACTATCAGCAACTGGAATATACTCTGAATAATCTATATGGACCATAGTAGGACAAACCTTTGGAATAACGAACGCGGTAAACTCAAATCCGTTACCCCATTCTGGTTGTCGTTCCCTCGCGAATTTAAAAGTATCATTAGTAAATCCGAGTGGCGTCGAGTTACCGTAGTATTTCGCGTTTAGTCCATCAGCCTCGTAATGACCACCAGACTCGCCGCAATGGCAGGTCTTGGTAGTATACGATAGACTGAAAGTATCCTTGCAGGTATTACAGTAGAGTAGCTTCATGGTTTACGAATAGAGGTAATTACGAAGTTCCTTTAGTCCTTTGAGTATTACTAGACTAGCCATGAGTACCACAAGTAGAGTAGCACTTGTACTGATTGCGGATAAGGACTCCGCAATGGATGCTAGAGCATCTGCCTGGTCAGTATGATTATTTAAGAATTCGTTCATAGGTAAATTTGTTATTGTTATTATAATTAAAATATAACAAGTACTAGAAGTATCTGAAAGTTTTTAAAGAGCTCTTTTTTTACAGGATGAAAAAATTTCTGGACTAGACTTGGCATTACTAGACATCTTTCTTAGACTCACATTCTAGATACTAGCAAATTTTCTGGCTAGAATTTTTGTGTGGGCCCAAACTCATGAGCCAGTTTGACCTAAAAAGCATCAAGCGAATAATAGTATTCAAGGGTATAATTCTCTAAGGGTACTATGACTACCACAATAGCAATCAATGACTAGCAAGGACAATACTAGCTACCACCATGGCAATAGACCATACCAGACCAGATAGACCACCATTGACTAACCATGTACTACTACCACTACCATGTACTACCATGTACTACTAGCTCTAGTACCTGCTAGGGCTGCTCTAGGGCGGATATAGCTTGTATATACCCTATTACCGTCTACAGCGATATTCTAATAGATTATGCCCTAATGGTGGTTGTAGCAAGCTGTGGACTGGTTTTAGGGTTTTTGACAATGCTGCTTATTAGCTGCTCTGTGGAGGACTATCTCCTGTAGGGCCGATATATCACCATATAGGCTATATTATGTGTCTAGAAGGTGCTCTAGAGTGCTATTTGTGTGTATATATGTGAAATAATGGGCTATATATGGGCTATATATGGGCTCTAGAGGGCCGTTCTAGAGGCTATGGCTAGCAGGACCGAGATATAATGCCCTAAATGTGGGTAAAAATCATCATAAAATAGGCATATTTACTTGGCTGCTCTAGAAGGCCCTCTAGAATGTGTGAGTTTTAAGCACTAAAAAGGGCAGCCTAGTCTGAAATACAGATTTGTGGCTGCCCTATAACCAAGGGAGAAAAACGGAAATTTAAAACCCGGTGGTTTATTTCATAATCAATAGTAATTGCAATACTGCCCGATGGAACGGGTAAAACCACCTAAGGCAATATTGCAATTGATATTATGCTTCTCCTCGGACTCTTGCCGATTCAGAAGAAGTTAGTAGATCTCTGGTAGCAAAAGGATTGATATCCAATACTCCTTCAGTATCATATTGCTTTTTACAGAGTATGTTACCGGCTGTTACCATTAGATTCCCCATTTTACCTTCGTTAATACCGAACTTAGTATCGTTAGAGGCAAAATTGGTCATTCCATTTACTAGATCCCAAACAGACATACCAGATTTAGCATTTTTCATTTGAGCCTTTGTAAAGGTATTTGGATCAGCACCTAATTGGCTATACGCCTTGAATGCTCTTTCTACCGGAATGTATTTCTGTACATATTCATAATCTACAGCTTTATCTAAGGATAGTATACTAGAGGCAGCTCTTTGCATTTCCGCTAAACTGGCATCTGTACTATTAGCCTTTTTGATATTGTCGGCTAATCCTACTGGTTGGAAGTTAGTAGATGCCATTCGGATCATATGTTCATTAAACTCATTGATGTTTTTATCGTTGAGGTTATGTAAACCATAGTTTTCAGCGAATGCGGTGGATGTCATACCGTTTGCACAGATTAGGCGTTCCAAATAAGGCGATACTTCTAAACCGCGAGTTGGAGTATTTCGGAATGTTACACCAGTATTAAATACCTCGTTTGTCATTCCTGGTACATTAAACATACCTTGTGGTGATACACAGTTAATTTGAGTTCCACCATATTGGCTAGATCCCATATGAGTAACTCCTAAATTATATTGATCAATATACCTTGAAGCAAAATCAATAAAATTCTCATTACTAATAGAGGCATATCCTGCAGGCAGTATATCCATTATCTTTCTGGAATTAGGATCCACTAATAGAGTAACAGTTTGTTCGTTACGACTTGATTTAGCAGTTTTCATCATTTGGATTAATTGACGTAGACCATCATTACCGAATCCATCAGAAAACCTTTTAGCAAACGCCTTAGGAATTCTTAACCTTCCTAATAGTTTACCGAATGCTTTATCCGTTACTTCAATTTTAACACCATCCACATCAATATGGTTGTTGTCTATTACATTGAACTCAGATAGAGTAATTTCTTTTCGCATTAACTGATTGTTAATTGCTTCAGCCTTTTTAACGTCGAAGGCAGATTGACTTAGTGTTGTTAAACTTTGCATAATTTTTACCGTTTTTTAATTGTTTTTATATAATATAAATATAATCAATATAGTTGGGAATTGAAAATAAATCTATGCTTTTTTTCATAAAGTTATTAACAATTCCCTTTCTTTATTTATTCAGTTGTTACCTCATCCTTTAATCCGAATAGCTTATCAAATTCAAGGCCATCCTTTTTGACCATTTCCTTTTCTTTCTTTTTCAGTTGTTTTAAAGATTCAGATTTTTTGAACCTTTCAGTATCGTAAGTAACATCTCCGGTTGCAGCAAGATTAAAGAACATTTGTTTTCCAACATGACCTCGACGGTTTTTGCTAAATACAACATACCTTTCATCTTGTGATAGCGTATCCACGAATCTAATCTCCATCATACCGGTTGTCATATGCTTTAGTTTATTAGATCCAACGAATGTACCACCTTTATTTACCTGTTGTATATTAAGGAAGGAAGTATAGTTCTTACCTTTATTCTGTCCAAGGTTTTGTTGATACATTAAATCCAATAACCATTTCTCAGCTCTATTCCTTGTCATTCTATCAGATTCTTGGATAGTAGCTTGTAGTTCAATAAAGGAGTCAATCAATACAATATCGTAACCTTCATTTAGTACTTCTTCTAGAATAGCTTTTGGAGATTCATCATCAGCGATTTCTTGTGGAAAGAATATATCCAGGTCTCCAAATTTAGGGTATCGGTCAACATATAGTTTTAGATCCACCGGGCTCATTTCTGCTGATATAAATAGTACCTTAGAACCAGTCCTTTCTGCGTTAGCAATAATATCTAGAGTAACCGTTGATTTACCAACTCCTGGATCTCCTACTACCATCCAGTTAGTAGCTTTAGGTACACCGCCGTCGATACTAAATAGACCGTCTAATGGAGTGTTTGTTTTGTGTGCGTCAAATAGTCCTTTTGCGAATTTGACGTTGCTAATCTTTGTTAGCCTGTTGTTTAGTTTAGATACTCCCATATTACTTAGATTGGTTTTTAGATTCAACTTCTTTTACTTTTAATACCATTGCCTTAAATCGGTTAACAGCGTCCCATGCAGGTACCGCCATACCTTTTAGCAAATTGTTGTTGAGGTCCTTGACCATTAGTAAATCTCCTTGGAGTTCCACTTTGAATTGTTTTGTAGTTTCTACCATTTTTTTCCGTTTTTTTAATTTTTATTATAATATAAATATAATCAATTTTGTTGGGATTTGAAAACTTTTCCTAGACTTTTTTCAAGAAGTTATTAACAATCCCATGTTAACAACCTAGGCCATCCCGTTAGCCTTGTAGGTTAGCGTGACGATCACAGAAGTAATCTAGTTTAGACTTCGCGTACTCAGCCGCTTCGGTATCATTCGCTTCGCAAGCTTCGGATAGTACCTGACTCCAGTATTGGATCTTTGGTAGGAATCCGTTTGGATAGCGGTCTTGTTTGTTTTTGTAAGGATATGCCATAGTGTATAGTTTTACGGTTTTTATTATAATATAAATATAATCAATTTTTCGCGATTGTGGCCATACTTAGGCAGTTATTTTCTAAAAGTTATTAACAATTTGGTAGTTACCCTTTATCCACTACAAGGATATTCCTATTGACTGTACATCCACTATAGTAGACTGTACATCCACTATTTACTAGATACTGCGAGCTCTGATTTCAGGTATGGTTACAGGTGTCACGCTTCACGGCCGGATTTGGTTCAGACCTGGTAACATTGGGTTACTAAGGGTCTTGTCAGTTGATTACTTTGAGTACTTTGAGTGAAAATAGCGGTAATACGGTAGAAAACGGTAAAAAATGGCTAGTATATATTAGACTCCTCTGGATCGTAGTACCAGTAACCAGATATTAGCAATCAGACCTCCGGTACGGATAAACTGATAGTCCAATGATAACTACTCTGGATACGACTATTCTATGCTAGTACTGGTATACGCGATTATTAATAGTATTGCGATAGTTACCTTGTTTGTTATATAGGTATTTGAATTGTTTGAGACTTAGAGGAATCTAGGGTTCTTGCCTTTTGTATAGTATTTTATGAAAAGCTGGTAGATTACTTAGAGTTTAAATTCCATTCATCATTCCAATAGATTTGAGCATTTTGCTGGCTGTAGTGGTTTGGATGGTTTTGCATGTTCGTTTAGTTTAGTGTGCCTATGTGCTGACCTTTTGATTACTTTGATTGCTATTCTATTAGATCTGAAAGTATCTTATTGACCGCCTCTTTTCTTAGAAGTTCTAACAGGAGTTGTAGATCTGGTTCTAGTTGGAGTTGGCCTAGTATTATTGCTTGGACTAGTATTCCTAATTACCGGTGGTCTATTGTTTATTACAGGCCTTGTATTGTTTACAGGCTTATTTCTAATTATAACAGGTTTTGTATTGTTATTAGGTCTGTTGTTTATTACAGGTCTAGTATTGTTATTAGGTCTTACGATAGTATTTCTATTAGGTTTTGTAGTTCTTTTAGTAGATTCTATCATAGAGGAATGTGCTCTACCATTTCTTTGCTGAATTATCTTTCTATTAGTATTTGAGAGATTACGATAAGTTTGTAGTCTTCTTCCGTATACTGAGTTTCTTCCATATACATTACCTAGCCACTGAGTTCTTGGTCCGTATATATGAGAATAGTATGGATGATTGTTTTGATAGTTCCACCAGTAATTACCATTCCAATTTCCGTAATAAGGATACTGATTCCATGAGTTCCAATACCCTCCATAACCGTTATATCCACTATGCCAATTCCACTGCCAATTCATCCAATAATCATGTGGACTATTCCATCCAAATCTATATAGTCTATTCCTATAATATTGATTTTGAAAGAAAGAGTAATTTTGCCTTTGTAAGAATCTATAATAGTTATTTGCAAAGTCCCAATCTGTTCTTAGCTTCCAATCTAATTGACTTGGTGTTTGGATTACCTCAACCTGGTAATTCTCATCTGAGTAATCAGTATTATAAGAATTGATTTGCCATCCTACACCACAGCTATTTACTGATAGAGTTAAGACTATTATGCAGATTAGTTTAATTAGGTTTTTCATATTATTATAGTTTAGTTATTATGCTAAGAGATCACCAAAATTATACTTTGGTTGCCATTGGTCTTTATGCTTTTCAATTACATCTTCCCATTGCTTTCTTAGCTTTGCGAGCCTTGGGCTATACTGTGTTGTTGGAGTCCATCCTTTCTTTAAACTATCTCTCCAATTTGCAACTCTAATCTCTACCTTATCAATAGCTTTAGGTTTTTTAGGATCGTTACCATATCCAGCGTTGTTCATTTCATTTAAAGTTTGGATGTATTTCATTACGCAGATTATTTTTTATATATTAAAATCCTTGAATTTTAGGATGTTATCTTCTTTTTCTAATAAACCTCTACCAACCATATTATTGATTAGTACTGCTTGTGATTTCATTACTCTTTTTGTTGCTTCACGATAATCTAAAAACCCAGCCCAATCTACTTCTTCTACTTGTAATTGTTTTTTAGGTACCTTTAAATCTTTTAATCCTATTTGTGAAAGATCTGAAATTTGAACAACATAATAATAAACAATCTTATTACCATATTTTTTAGTACTTACTGTAAATGTATGTTCTGTTTTGTCTATAAGATTCTCAGGAATGGTTATACCAACTTCTTCTTTAGTTTCTCGTATGGCTGCATCTAATTTTGATTCACCCTTATCAATACCACCTTTAGGAATACCATAAGATCCATACCACCCTCTTGATGTAGTATGAGCTAATAAAATTTTATTGTCATATATTATTGCTAAACCTGCAGATTTCTTTGTTTTCATATTTTATATATTGTTAATTAAAACATGTTGTCAAAATCATAGTTAGGTTTTATAGCATCTGCTTTAGGTATATCTGGTGGATCTACATATACAGGTTTTTTATAAGGTTTTGGTTGTGGTTGCTTAGACTCTCTTAACATCTCTGGTCTATTTTCACGCACCCATTGAATATACCAAGGAGACATTCTCTTAACTGTTTCTACATCAATTCCTTTATATTTACCGGACCTAAATTTCATTTTTACTATGAGTTGTTTATTATTATATGTAAAAAATAGATTTTGTTTTATGTAGATTACTATATTATATGGTTGATAAAGAAGCTAGAGAGGTACTAGCATCATTAACTATATTAGATATATGAATATACATAATAAAATAACACCGTCTTAGATGAGATGTTAATCTGTGGGTCTATTGTAGTCATCCTCTATTCTGGTAATGTCATCTTCACCAAAATATGTACCGGTTTGTACTTCTATAAATTCTACAGGTTCATCGGTTTCATTCCAAGCTCTATGCTTATATCCTAATGGAATTCTAATTGATTGACCTGATCCTCTAAACAATTTATCATCTTCTAATATAATTGTTAACATACCTTTCGTAACAGTCCAGACTTCTGCTCTCTTTTCATGATATTGGTATGATAATCTTTGACCAGGATTTACAGTTATCTTTTTTACTTTACAATCTGTCCAATCATAAAGTACTTCATATTTACCCCAAGGGCGTTCTTCTGTCTTTCTTCCCATTCTAATTAAGTTTTATTGGCCATTTATATTTGTAACCTGCTGCCATTCTATCATGATGCTTTTGTTGATTTTTCTGATTACGAACAGAAAGATCCCTTCTAAATAATCCGTTAGGTAATTCTAGAAATTTGCCTTCTGATAATTTTCCTTGAACAAAAAGCTTGTCATAACAATATAATAATTCTGTTGCTAATCCTTTACTTCTCATTTCTACATCTGTATCCATTTTATGCTTAAGATAACATTCTCCAGGAATTTCCTTTCCATCATAATGCTCATGCCATCCACCTTGCTGAAATGATATATCACAAAGCATTGATTCTTCAAATCCTATTTTAATAATATGCTTTAGTATAGATTTAATTTTTTCAGGTTCGTACGGTCCAGTTAAAAAAAGATCAGCATCATATGTTAACCAATCCTCTAATATACCACCATGAACAAATAATTCAAATTCATCTAAGAATTCAACCTCATCAATAATACGAGCTACGATTAATTGAAAAATTGGATTTTTTATACCACCTATACCATAAAACTTAGTACCAACATTGTCACCCCATCTTAATTCACCATCCCAAAACTCAGTTCTTAAATGATTCATATTCCTTGTTCATTAAACCAATTAAATCCAT